>Ga0265298_10004611_pt1 | contig 17553 bp, 3 predicted proteins | sample AusTroGonzalo_MG_3_FD_193486 | JGI IMG/M metagenome (GOLD analysis project Ga0265298, IMG submission 193486) | Bovine rumen microbial communities from tropical cattle in Woodstock, Queensland, Australia - Gonzalo_01 | ecosystem: Host-associated > Mammals > Digestive system > Stomach > Rumen ... | reverse complement strand
CACGATATTCCAAGTAGCGCCTGGAGTGCTTTCCCACTGGTAATTGCCGCCAATCCGTTTCGCGCTGTTCCACACGAGGGAACGGTTGCTCACGGCGGTTGTTCCAATAAGTGTCCAAGTCGAACCATTGTCGCCGGAATACTGCAATGTAGCAGTCTCCCGCCCTGTCAAATCCCCGCCGTAATTCCAGTACAGCACAATCGTGCCATCCATGATGCCCCCCGCCATTCCGGTAATGGGTTGCACCCAAGCATTCGTTTGGCTCTTGCTGGCCTGCCAAGTGTTTCCGTACAGTCCGATGTTGATACGAGATCCATTCGGGAGGCCTTCATTGGCAAAGTTGTTGTTTGTCGGGTATCCAGCGTCAATCAAGGGCGAATGCACCGCATCGCGAACCCACCTGTCGCTGGCGGACACATAGCGTTCGGTCACGCTCTTCGGGTGGAAATCCCCATTTTCCGGATCAACGAACAAAGGATCTCCGCCAAGGGAATGCGCATCTTGTTGGGTTTTTGCGACCCATTGCGGAAGGGATTCGGACTGGACCCCGGCCATGCTGGCGACATTGCCTCCATCATGGATGTAATGGGCATTGTAATCCGCGACAATCGTCGAGCCCGTCGTGGAAAGATAATAGCTCAAGGCATTCGCCCCGCCCGCTTCGAACACGTTGTTGGATGCAACGATAGAGGATTCGTTCAAAGAAACAGCCACCTTGTTGTCCCAAAGCACGCTCCCATCCAAAGAAATGCGATTGGCTTGATTCAATGCAATTCCGTTCGTCCGGGAATGCCGGATCAACAAATGCTCGAAAGCGAGATTCTGGGCTTGGTTCACCACGATTCCGCTTCCCGAGGAATTCGCAATGTCCAAATTGGCAAATCCCAAATCGCCTGCGCTTTGGGCGATGGAAATTCCGTTCTGGAAACCGTCCAGGCGCAAATCGCGGATCAGCAAGTTTTTGGTCCCGGCGGCTATTTCCATTCCCGTCATCACGCGCCTCCCGGCTGGACGGAGGAGACTTCCGCCGCTCCCTGCATTCGTACTGCCACAAATCGAAACAAGTCCGTTTTCCGTTTTGTCCGTTCCGCTGCACCCCGTATTAAATTGCATTGGCCGATACAAATCATATGTCCCTGTGTCGACCAGAATTCGGTCTCCACCCACCAATTGGAAGCGATTCAAGACGGCTTCGACGGATGGCAACGGGCTGTTTGCCCGATAGCCCAGATTCGTCGCGTTTCCGACCGCATTGTCGCAATACACATCTCCCTCTGTCGAGTCGTCGTTCACGTAATACGTAATGGGGGTCGGCCGATGGGAGAAGGTTTCGGACCGTGTGAAAACCGAGGGATTATCCGCCAACTTGATTTCCCAATACGATTCTGGCGTAGGCTCCGCCTGGCTTTCCCAAACGAAGGGACTGGCATTCACATTCGTTTTCGCCAAGAGGACAAGTTCCGTTCCGTTCCAATAGCTGATTTCCACCAAGCTGCCGCCCGGGATGCCACGACTCTGCCAATGAAGCGGAATCCCGTTGGTCGCGATGCCACCATCCGCCAATGTCAGGATCTTGAGTTCCGGTTCGCTGGCAGAACTCTTGGAAGCCCATTCCGTTCCGCCGTACGCGCCGACATTGACCCGAGTCCCGTTGGGGTTGGGTTCATTTTGGTAGGCGTCATCCGCCGGATTCCCGAAATCAATCCCCCAAGAAGTCTGCCCATCCGCGGTCCAATGTCCGCCATGCCAAGACCCTGTTTGACTCCGCAAGTGGTAATCGCCAGTTGCGATGTCCACAAAGCCTACATCACCCAGGACCGTGCTGTGTTTCTCCCCTCCATCCTGTTGCCATGCGCTCAACGTCCTGTAAGCGGTTCGCAGATAATCGTTTGTTGCGATGCAATGGTTGGTCCCATAATCGCAGAAGACATTGTAATCCCCTGCATAGATCGCAGTTTGTCCGGAAAGGGTCACGGCAACGGCATTGGATGTGGACAAAATGGAATTGGAAACGGTCAATCCTTGTGCCCCGTTGAAAACAGCACCTCTTCCATTCCCGGAAAATGTAACAAATTCAAGGGAACGCGATCCACTGATGTTGCCGGCGGTATAATATCCATAGGCACCATTCCCACATGACAATGCATGCGTTATGGCAACATCGGCACCATTGGCGACCAAAATCCCGTTGGACGAAGCACCCAATGCCGCAATTCCGTCGAGTTCGATATCCGACGCATTCTCAAGCGAGAAGGCATTTTTCCCACCATGGACCTGAATGTTTTCCAGACGGATATGGTGCGTGTTTTGGAACATGACACCGCTTTCGTCCGGTTGGATCGAGAAAACGGAACCATTGGTAGAACCGACTACTAACAAAGGATAGCGCGCATTGCCGGCGTTTTCGGAAGTCAACATGAACCCAATGGGATAGATTCCCGTGTCGATACGGACAGTATCGCCCGCACCCACAGGATAATGCGACAGCAACTCCTCCATGGATGACAATGGGCTGCTGCTGTTTGTCCCGTTTGCATAAGGATATGGGGCCCCTTCAATACTGCAGAAGACATCGCCATTTGTTGCTCCGTCATTGACGTAATACGTGAATGTTCCGTTTTTGATTGCACTTGGCACATCCGACTCGTCCCGGATGTTATCATCGCTGACTAGTTGTACCTTCCAAGAGAGCTTTGGAACGAGACGCAATGCCGAAGTATCCCAAACATATTCCCGTGCCCCTGCAGTCGTGCGGGCGAGACGCTTCCAGACCCCGTCTTCTTCTGAATAGAAGATTTCCACCGGCTCGTTTTCGTCGATGCCTCCATAAATCCAGTACAGAACGACTGTCCCGGACATGATTTCCCCGGCGTTGTAGGAAATCACTTGTAGCCACGGTTTATTTGTCGGGGTTTTGGAAGCGAAGGGCGTATTGCCATACATGCCGATATTGACGATCCCACCGTTCGGAACCGGCTCGTTTTCGCACACTACCGCCAGATCACCGGCATCAATCAAAGGAGAACGAATGCCTTCGTAATCGTCCACCCATATTCCGACCGCCTTTCCATCGATGTTGGTCACGGCATACCGCCCCTGTTCGCTTCGGGGATGGAAATCACCATTCCCAGGGTCGGCAAACGAGGGTTCCAAGGTCATGCTGTGGGCATCCATCCCCGAAGCGGCGCTCCATTCATTCAATGCCGCATAGAGAATGCTTCCCCCAACCTGCTGTCCCTGTTCGCACAAAATAGCGTCATTTTCGCAATGGTAATCATTGTAGTCACCTTCGTAAATGTCAGCGAAATCGCACATGTAGGAAATCTGGTAAATTCGGCTGTCGCTTCCCGACGCCTGCAAAACGCTGTTTGTCACGCCAACCCGGGAAACGCCTGTACCCACCGAAATGGCATTGCTGGACCCCCACAACACGCAATTCAGCAAATCGAAGGAGGAATTACCAGCAATGAGCGCATTGCTTGCGGCATTCCAAACAAGCACGGACTTGAAAGCGGCGTCTGCAGCATATTCCAGCGCCAAACCATGCCCGCCCATATTTTCCAGTCGCATGTTTTCCAATCGGTTGCTGATGGTATGTCCGAAATCAATGCCGGTCATGCCATTGCGCACGATGATATCGCTCAGGCAAACATACTCCGAATAAGACATATCAATCATGAGGGGTACCGTTGCGGACGGAGCCTGGAAAACTGTCGGATACACGGGATTCGTTTGTCCCTGGATCCGCACATATCGTCCGATTCCGGCAGATTCGTCCCACCAACCGGAATCCCCGGGGCCGATGACCAGTGCAGGAGCCCCGACATCATATGTTCCACCATCCACATAAACGACATCCTCCGGGTCCAGATCGTACAAATCCAAAACCGTCTGCACACTATCAAGAGGCGCGTCAGGGGACAGCCCGTCGTTGGAAGGACTGCCCGGCATGGAGCAATAACCGCCTTCGGAAACGGTGCCGTCGTTCACGTAGTAGAAAATGCCGCCGTCGTTCCGCAAAGTGAACGTGTCGAGACTCCTGGCGCAAATGGCGGGATTGTCCTCGCTGTAGATTTCCCACATGCCCAGCGCGCTGCTTCCGTATCCGGTGCTGTCCCAGAGATAGCTCCCGGCAGCGGCTTCAACCCCGCACGCGATATTGGTCCAGGACAGGCCCGCATCGGGCGAATAGCGCAGGCAGAGCATCGAATTGGTCACGCCGCCCCGGGCCGTCCAATTCAATTCCACTTCCCCGCCGGCGGTTCCGCCGTCGTTGAGCGTGAGAATGACGAGACTTCCGTCCTGCAGGCTCCGGCTGGCCTCCCGAGTTCCCGCGAACATGCCGATGTTCATCCGCCTTCCGTTGGGGGCAGATTCGTCTGCCCAATCGCTCCGGAGCGGATCGCCGGAATCGATCAAGGGAGAGTAGACCTTGTCGCCGTACACCCATTCTCCGTCGGAGAAACGCCCGCCGGGGCTGCAAAGGTGGAAATCCCCTTTCGCCGGATCCGCCAACAAGGGATCGTGCGCCAGGGAATGGAGTTCGTGCCCCCGCATCGCCACGATGCGGGAAACCGTTTCGTAACGGGTCGTCCTGACGGTGGGACTTGTGTCCGAACCGTATTGCAAAACCGCCGCGGACGCCCCTTCGCCGGCCACGTACAGATTGTTGTAGTCGCCGGTGAATTTCACGGGGGTCATGTCTGCCCGCGCGCAATAACCAGCCGCCCCCGGAAGCACAATTCCCATGATCGAATTCGAAACGAAGGCAATCCCCCGTTCGACGTACAGGCCATACCGGTTGGACCAGAGGACTCCACAATCAACCCAAAGCTTGGGACCATTCTCCGTGTCGGATTTCAGATTGAAACTCTGCTGGCTTGAAATCCAGATCCCGGCCCGCGAATTGTTGTAGAACGCCGAGTGATTGAATTCGACAGCATCGCAGGAGTCAATTTTCACACCATCCCCGCAGGAGCTGATTTCAAGGTTTTCGCCGGAAACGAAGTAGCTGTCCGACAGCGAAAGGCCGAAAGCAGCGTTTTCCGCCGCGAGGTTGCACAGGCGGACGCCAATTGCGTTGGTGATACGGATGGCGACATCCATCCCGTCGGCGCGCAAGAACAGGGTGCCTCCGTCCAGCCGGTTGCTGCTACCACAAATGGTCACCTGTTCCGCCGGTTCCAGACTCGGGAGACCGCCGTCCAATTCCCCCAGGACGACGGCTGTCGATAGCAGATAATCGCCCGTGTCGACGTAGACCACGTCGCCAGCCTCCAGGTTGTAGGCGTCGATGATTGCCTGAAGCGAAGCCTTCGGCGTGGCGGACGACAGCCCGTCATTGACGTCGTTCCCGACGGCGGTGCAATAGACGTCTCCATTCGTCGAGCCATCGTTCACATAGTAGGCAATCCCCCTGTTGTGCAAGGTGAACGTTTGTTCGCTTTGTTTCGTCAATGCGGGGTCGCTTTCCGCGGACACCTCCCACAAACAGGCGGCCGCCCCGATGGAACCACTGTTCCAGGAAACTTCCCCATCGGCGGCGGGAATGTGGTCCGCAATCTTGAACCAGTCCGCTCCGTTGTTGGTGGAAACCTGGACCTTCACGGTGTCCTGCAGGGCCGCGCCATGCGCCTGCCAGACGAAAGAAATCCGTCCGTCGGCAACGCCTCCCTGATTGAGGGACAGGAGCACGAGACTCGATTCCGCGGGGGATTTGGAAGCGAATGGGCTTCCGCCGTAAAGACCGATGTTCCGCCGGGACCCGTCGGGTTCCGCTTCTCCGGACGGATCGCCCGCGTCGATCAACGCGGAACTCGTCGCATCCCTGTACCACCTCCGCCTGTCGTCTCCGCAACGGCCGGCCGTGCTTTTCAGGTGGAAATCCCCGCTTTCCGGCTCCAGCATGCCGAGATCGGCCAAACTGAAGGAGTGTTTGTCGTTTCCCGAAGCCGAAGCCCAAGAAGCGACAGTTTCATACACGATGGTCTGTTTCGTGGTGGAGCAGTTCTGCATGAACAGGCGGGCATCCATGTCTAGTTTGAATGCATTGTAATCCGAGTCCAGCGAAGCCTGATCCCCAATATCAAAGGCATAGCCGTCAGAAGCAATCGCGAAAACGCTGTCGCGGACGACTGTTTTCCGTTGCCCCTCCAGTTTCAAGGCCGGACCACCGGCAGGTTTCCAGATGACACAGTTCGAAACGGACATTTCGTCTGCGGAAACCGAAATCCCGCTTCCCACCTGGATTGCGGAGGAATGGGAAAGGAAAACATTGCTTCCTCCCGCGAAGGTGTAGGCTTCAGAGGCGGCCGAAACCCGCAACCACGACAGGTCGATGTCGTAGCCGTTGGTCACGAAGACGGCGGAACCGGCTTGGGCATTCGTGAAGGCGACATCGGAAATCTCGACCCCTTGCGCGTTTTCGATGGTCAAAGCCCGGCTTCCGCCCCGCGCTTTGAGCAACGTCCCCCCTTCGGCGTAGTTCGTGCTGCCAAGGAAACGGACGGGACCGTCGGTTTCGTAATTCCCGAAAGCGGAATCCGCCTGCGTGATACGCCAGGGCATGGTCGGGGAGGCCAATTCGTACGTGCCCGTGTCGATGTACACGGTGTCACCGGCTTCCAGGTCGTACTTTGCCAACAGATCGTTCAAATCGGACAAGGGACTGTTTGTCGACAATCCGGTATTGTTTGGGCTTCCTTCGGCGTTGCAATACACATCGCCGGTCCGGGAATCGTCGTTGATGTAATACTCCACAGGTTTGTTCCTGACGGAAAAAACCTGTTCGCTGGCGTCGGAAACGCCGGTGGACGAATCTGATTCGATTTTGATCTTTCCCGCGCTTGTTTGGTAGGGAGTCGTGTCCCACTCGAAAGAACCGGCGGTTGCCGGAGCATCGCCAAGCCGCTCCCAGTGGTTCCCTCCGTCGGAAGAAAACCAGACGATCACGCGCCCGTTACCCACGTGAGAACCGCGTGCCAGCCATTTGACTTCGAAAGAGCCGCCGATGCGTCCGCCGTCATTCGGCTGGACCAGGACCAGACTGTCCGAATCGGGAGTTTTAGAAGCCTGGAAGGTTCCGGCGTAGCGTCCGAGGTTGAGGCGCCCGCCGTTCGGAGCGGGTTCCCCGGTGGCATCGGCATCCGGATCGCCCGCGTCAAGCACGGGGGAGTCCGCCGTGTCGGTATACACCCACGTCCCGTTCGCCATCCGCCCGCCGCTGCTCCGCAGGTGGAAATCCCCGGCCCGCACGTTGGCAAAGAGGGGGTCGCGGGACAGGGAATGGCTGTCGTTCCCCGTATCCGCCTGCCACCGCGTCACGCTGTCCCATTCGAAATCCATGGGAGATTGGCGTTGCAACGCGACCAATCCGCCATCCTGCGCATAGCAGTCGTTGTAATCCGCCGCAAACGAGCAACCGTCCAGCAGGTAACAGGGAACGCCGACGCCGAAACTGCCGGCGATGCTGTTCGAAACCGTTGCGCACGAATTGGTCCGGCGCGGGTCCGCTCCGCCAACCTTCGGTTGGGACAAAACGGCAATCTGCGCCATCTCGTTCGACCAAACCGTTGCGCGATCAAGATTGGCATTGAAACAACCGGCAAAAGTCACACCATTCGAACAAGCATCGGCGAACAGTGCATTCGTCACCCACAGATTCGATGCCGCAACGGCCTGCAAGGCATCTCCCTGACTCCCCAGCACATCCATGTTCCCCAGCCGGATGTTTGCCACATGCTCCAATGAAATCACGTCGCCACGGCCTGTTTGATCCCGGAAGCGCAAATCGGACAGCTGCAGGAATTCGACATCGGAAATCCGCAAACCATGAGATTTGAAAACCGACCCACCCGCCTGAACATTCGTGCTGCCGATCAAGACAATCGGGCGATTGGCATCACCACTCATGCCCGCAGGCCAGTGGATCGGAGCGTCCGGAGCGTAAATCCCGGTGTCCAACTTGATTGTGTCACCAGCGCACAAGACATACTTTGAGAAGAGTTCATTCAGCGACGGCAAAGGAGAATCATCTGAAAGACCCGTGTTCACGGATTCCCCTATGGCCTTGCAATAAACATCGCCGTTCGTCGAAACATCGTTCACATAATATGTGATGGGCATCGAATGCAAAAAGAACGATTGCGATTCTTCTGTGGCAATCTGATCCTGGCGCGAACTGGTCAGACGCCAGCAGGCATTGCGCGAGGATGGCAAGCCTTCGACAACCAATGTGCATTCGCCACTTCCGGCCCCCGCCAATGCCACCCAATTTGCGCCACCGTCCAGAGAATACGCGGGGGTGGAATCATATGAACCGGCAAGGCCTATTGATTCCCACCGCAACGTGGACGAATTGGTCATGACACCGCCAGAAGCATAAGACATCAAGACGAAACGGCCGCTGTTTGTGGGCGTCAAGCTCGCTTCCGGAGTTCCACCGTAATACCCGATGTTGCGTTTTCCGCCATTCGGGACCATTTCGTCACCGGCATCCCCCCGCCCCATGTCAATCAGCGGCGACGTTTCGTCGTCGGCAACGAAGCCCCCTGTCTCATTGTCGAAATGCCCCTGCTTGCTCTTCGGGTGCAAATCGAAATTCGTTTCATCCACGAAAAGGGGATCCGCTTCGAAAGAATGGAAATCCCATCCATTCGCTTCCCGCCACGAATCCAAAGTCCCGTGTTTTGCATGGGTGCGGCCATACGGCACGTCCATGGCATATCTTCCCAGGCAAGCGGCTTCAGATTTCCTGTGGTAACAATTGTAGTCGGACGCAATAATGCCGGGAACCGTCCAAAAAACGAAGTCATCGGGTCCGTTCAAGACAAAGACGCTGTTCGAAACCGTCATCGCCCCGGAAAGGGACAAAACCCCGCATGCATTGGTTTTCCCGGAGGAAATCATAACGCCCCCACTCCAAACATTGGTTTGGGGAGTACTCAATCCCCGAGGAATTGCCATGGATAGACCGGTTCGCATGAAATTCAGGGCCGCACACTGGATGAATTCGTTGTCACCCGCCATTTCCTCCAAATCAAATGCGGATTGTGCCGCATCCAATACACGGATATGGATAAAGCGATTGGAACAGCTTCCATCCAACAAGGCAATCCCCCTATCGCCACCGCGGACCGTCAAGTCACGCAACTCGAGATGCCACGTCTGCGACAATTCAATGGCTGTTCCGCTCCCGGCTTTGTTCACGAAAACGGAGCCGCCAGCAACGGCATTCGTACTTCCCTGGATCACCAAGCTGTTGGTTGCGTTCCAATCCGATTGGGACAAACGCAATGGTACTTGCAACTCATATATACCCGTGTCAACCAAAATTGTGTCGCCCGGATCGATTTGATAGCGGTTGAAGAGCGTTTCCAAGGAATTCAACGGGCTGTTGGACGAAATACCGCTTCCGGCTGCCGTTCCGGGTGCGGAACAATAGACATCGCCATTCGTCGAAGCATCATTGACGTAATAGCGCAATGGTTCGTTTTTGACCGAAAAACAGGATTCGGTTTGTCCGCAAATATTGGTGTTTTCTTCCAACATCACTTTCCACAGCGCTTGTCCCGTACTGTTGGTAGCCGTGGTGTTCCAAACCACTCCGTTTTCATAACTTACCGTTTCTCGTCCAATTTTTGTCCATGTATCGCCACCATCCGTTGAAACATAAACCAAAACGTGATTGTCAGGAGCAATGCCATTGTATGCCCAAGTCAAAGTAACTTCACCACGAACCACCCCGCCATCCGACATGGTGAGAGGCAGTAGATATATGCTTATCTCGCCAGAACTCTTACTGGCCTCTTTCGTCCCGCCATAAAGCCCGACATTGATCCGCCCGCCATTGGGTTCGGGCTCGTCGGAAACGGAAGCACTTGAACCGAGGTCAATCAGTTTGGATGTCACGGGATCGTTCGTGACGAATCGCCCGTTTTCAAAGCGGCCGTATTCGCTCTTCAAATGGTAATCCCCCGCATCGGAATCGTTGAAAAGCGAATCGAACCCAAAACTGTGCAAATCTTTTCCGAACGCCTGTTGCCAATCGTAAAGGAAACGATAGGTTTCGCCGGAGGCAAGGGTGCCAACGCATGCCCCATCCGTCGCTTTGATGTCGTTGTAATCCGAAATGAATACATTGGTGGCCGCCAATTGTCCCAAGCGATAGACACACCCTCCATTGCCCGAAGCCGTCAGAATCGAATCGACAATCGTCGTTGACCGGGACGAGGAATCATAACCGACAAAAACAGCGGCTTTCCTGTTGTTTTGGAAGAGGGAATTGTTGACAGCCACCGTTGCCCCTGTCACGCTGAGTCCAAAGTTTTCATTGTTTTCGACAATGCAGTTTCGCAATTCCACACTTTCCGCCCCGACACCGGCAAAAATGCCGTTGGAAACCGCGTGGGTCACGCGGACGGTGGAAATACCGACAAAAGAGGAGTCTTCCATGGTGATGCCCATGTACGCGTTCGAAACCGCCAAACAGGAAATTGCCACTCCTTCCGCACCGTGCAAATCCAAGATGTGGTTGCCGCGGGCGCGGTTGGGTCTTGCCAAAACCGTACCGGTATAGGGATGGGTTGTGTCGCCAATCACGCGGACAGGTTGGTTGGAATTCCCGGACGTTTTCAAACCCACGCGAACGGGAGATGTCTCCTGGTAGAATCCCGAGTCGACATAGATAGTATCACCCGCTTCCAAATCGAATCGGTCGAATGCCAACGCCAAGGAATTGAGAGGTTCATTGCTCGTGGCCATCCAGTTGTCCGACTTTCCGGCGGTTGTGGTATAGACCGTTTCGTTCGTGTCGTAGTTGTTGATGTACAAAGACAACGGACGGCGGCGGATCGAAAAGAAAGATTCCGAAGGCCAGAATAGATGTCCATTTTCTTCGCTGCGCACCCTCCACAATCCAGCAGGCGTATCGGGGTGGGTGTCATCCAGCGTCCAGATGCAACCCCCGTTCGTGGCGGAAATGCCGGAGGCGCATTCCTGCCAATTTTTCCCGCCGTCAAAAGAAACATCCACGGCAAGCGTGCCCGCGACATTGGTTCCTGCAATCCATTTCAATTGCACACCCCCGTTTGCTGCCACGCTCCCCGCATCGGCAAAAGTTACGGGAAGCACCCATGGGGAAGACGGTGCCTGGCTTGCTTCCGCCGTTCCGCCAAACACGCCGATGTTCACCCGCCCTCCGTTCGCGCCGGGCTCAAGCGATGCATCGGCCGCCGGATCACCCGCATCCAGAAGGGGTGAATTTTCCGTGTCCGTCGTCCATGTGCCAGTTGCCGGATTCCATCGGCCGCGCGTCGCGGTCGTTTTCAAGTGGTAATCGTATTTGTCTGGATCCGCCAGCCCGGGCGCAAAAGCCAGACTCGAACCGTCCAAACCGGAACAGGTTTGCCATTGACGCAGATTGTCTAGTTTTTGTCCATCCGACCATTGCCCAAGCCACGTATTTTCCCCAGCGTAAAAATCGTTGTAATCCGAATTCAATGTTGAATTGTGCGTTATCGCAACCAATGTGGCCTTTTCCGCGTCGGATGCCAAAATGCTGTTTTGGATTTCAAGTGCCGCCCGATCCGAAATAGCCACCGCTTGGTTTGTGTTCTGCCAAAACAAAGAGTGTTGCACGGTCACATTCGTGGACAACTGTACCTGCAATCCAACACCACTTCCGTGTGAAACGCAATGGCCCAAGGCAACCGCCGTTGAATTTCCGCCTATGGAAAAACCGGAAACCGCATTTGACCGCGCCTCCACACGGGAAAGCGAAACATCCGTTCCCCCGTAAATGGAAACGCCCCGCAAGCCATTCACGGCAAATAAATCGGAAATCGACAGGAAACTGCTATTCGTCACCACAAGCGCCGAGGCGATTTGACTTCCGCCTGCAATTCGGTTCGTGCTCCCGATGATTCGGATGGGAACACCGTTTGAGCCATGGGCATCCCGCAAAAGAATTTCCGATGCAATGGCACCTTCATAGAAGCCCGTATCCACATAAATCTCATCGCCGGCTTGCCATGAGGAAGGCGGATATGTCGCCAACAAATCGCCCAATGTCGCCTTGGGAGATTCCGGAGCAGTCCCGCTGTTCGAATCATTTCCTGGCGCCCTGCAATATACATCCCCATTCGTCGAAATATCGTTCACATAATACACAAAAGGTCCTTGGCGATATGTAAAGGGTGTGTCTGTCCAGGAAAAGACATGGTCCTCATCCCCATCCAACGCGATTTTCAGTTGGGCCTTCAAGGATGACCCATATGGCCAGCTTTCCGGACCATAACTCCACACGCCTTCATTAGCGGCAATTCCATTCGCAACCGGCTCCCAGGTCGTGCCGTTGTCCTTGGAAAGATAAACGGAAAGCGTCGCGCCATCCGTGAAATTCCCTCCCGTCCAGAAAAGCGATCCGGCGGCATCGCCATTCAAGATGTCGCCATCCATGTGGGAAATCAGCTGCAGCCATGCCCCTGTCGCGCTCTTCGATGCCTGTTCCGATCCACCATAGATTCCGCAATTCAGGCGATTGCCATTCGGAGCAGGTTCGCGTCCCACTGCAAGTTCCGGATTGCCGAAGTCAATGGCAGACGAATGCACGACTCCATTGGTGACCCATATTCCGTCATTCCGGCAATAGCCGTTCGTGCTTAACAAATGGAAATCACCGTTCGGGGCATCCACGAACGCAGGGGCGGCTTTCAATGCATGGACCCAACCAAACCCGGAATTTTCCAGCGATGAGAGATACGGGTAGTTGTTTTGAGCATCCAAAGCAATGTCCGGGGCAATTACATTATAATCACCCGAAACAGGGACATTGGCAAAAAGCGCGATTCCTCCGGAAAAAATCGAGTTGCTTACCGCCAAAGCATTGACGGAAGCGGAAATATGGTAGTCATTGCCATAAAAGACACATTGCTCCATCACATTTCCACTTCCTCGTTCGACGGAAACCCCATATCTGGTGTCCGTCACCGCAGCATGTGAAATTTTGGCGTTTCGGCTGTCAATCAAATGAATTCCAGCGCCATTCCCACCATAACCCGAAGCAAAAACAGAATCCAGCACCACGTTTGTCGCGTTGTTGACTTGCACACCAGACTGCCCGCCTGCGAAATGCAGTTTGGACAACGCCACATAACTCGCCGAAACAGCCATCGCCGGAAATGACGGATTGCCCAGCCGGTCAAGATATGTTCCATTTGGACTTCCGACGATTCGAACTGAATTTTCTGGGTCTCCCGCATCGGAAGAGGTGATTTCAACCGTGGCATTTGTTTCATATCGCCCCGTATCGATGCGGATTTCATCGCCGCCCCGCAATTTATATGTGTCGACTACGCTCTGCAAACTGCGCTTCGGTGCATCAGGCGAAATGCCGGGCGCTGCATCATCGCCTAAATGCCCATCACACCAAAAATCACCATCACAGGAATTGTCGTTTACATAATAGACAAATCCCACATCCGCCGAGCGTTTTACGCCAAATGGCAATGTATTGGTCGCGCAAACTGCCTCATCCAAAGAGCTTTTCACCCGCCAGCGCACGAAAGGAGAATCAAAAGATGGATTCCAGAGAAATTGTTCGTTTGTTGCCGCAATTCCATTGGCTATATCCACCCAAGTCGTGCCATTTGTTGTGTATTGCAAATCAACCGTCGCATTTTCGCCGAAATTGCCGCTTGCCCACACCAATGAACCTGTTCCCACCAACATCCCCCCTCCATCATAAGCAAGTGCATGAACCCATGGTGTGTCCACATCCGGACTGCAAGTGGCTTCTGTTGTCCCCCCGTAAAAGCCAACATTTACACGTTTGCCATTGGGATTCGGCTCGTTTTCATAAGAAGCATCTTGTGGATCGCCAAAATCAATACCCAAACTGTCGGAGGACAAATGAAAATCGTTCGTGGCAACAAAACCTATATCTGCAACTGTCGCATTGTGGTGCCAATTCGAATCAGTTGTTGCTTGGATGGCTTCCACTTGTTCCTGCTTGTCGCCAATTCCCGACACATTGCAAAAAAGATTATAAGCCCAAAGCCCATTGGTTCCCTCCATGCGCCCTCCACGACTTCCATCGGAAAAGATACAGGCATAAACGGAAGAATCCACAACGGGACCGGAAAACAATGGACCATTCTTCAAAGAAAAAGTGCAGTTTTTCAAGACCATATTGCGAACCACGCCCGCAACGTTGTTGATAGCCGAAATCCCATTATTAAGAAATAAGCAGTTTTGGAAAATATTGCTCACAAAATTGCCAGATGCCACATATATCCCCCCCCCATTTCGCATATTGCAGAAAATACAATTCTCAATTTTTGAATAAGATAAACCAGGAGAGAGAGTTGCTATCCCCGTTGAATTACCACTCCCATTAAATATTATATTTTTGAATACGAAATGGCTTCCGATGGCACGAAACCCCAATGAGCGAGATACAGTCAGAATCGATCCATTGGGACTGCCAATAATCTGGAAAGGTTGACTTTCAGTTGCATCCACCCGAAATGAAACTTCTGACACGTTTTTGTTTACTTCGTAATCACCTGTGTCGATGTAAATGGTGTCACCAGCAGACATCGTTTTTTTTACCAATAAATTGGTCAAAGTTGCAACTGGACGGTTTGAGCTTGTTCCATCATAGGCATCGTCGCCTTTTTCGCTCGTATAGACATCTCCAAACTGGGAGTTGTCATTCACGTAATAGGTCGCACCCCACGCATTCACCGTCTGGATTGCCAGAGGGATGAGAAGAAGGGAAAAGGTTTTGCGGAGAGTTGTCATGATGCACCTCATTGAATCAGCGACAGGTGCATTGCAGGGCAAAACACCATGTCATTTATCATTCTATGACTTTTGGCTTCCCGTTCAACCCCAAAACCTGTGTTCCCTTTGTCCGTCCATCCTTCTTTCCGCCAGCGAAAGCGCTTGCCTCATCCCCCGGAAACTATATAATGTCCAACCATTATGTCGGAGAAGACCATGAAGTGTTTGCCTTGTCTGCCCGTTTTCGCCCTCCTGTTGGCTCCGTTCTGCGCCGCGACCGCGACCGCACAGGCCGATTCTGTGGCCATAGCGGCACCATCTGCCGTCGCATTCGACAATGCCCGCTACAATTCCATCCTCTCCCGCCTCCAAAGCATGGGCCACGGCTACTACACCGCCGCCGAGTGGAAATCCATCGACGACGAAGTCGATTCCCTCGTTTCCGACGCCCGCGCCTCGAAGGACGGCGACGCCATCATCAAGACCGCCATCGTCAAGGCCATGGTCCTTGCCGACATGCGCCGCCTCTATCCCCCCGCGCTCAAGGAACTCCGCGAGGCCCGCCGCATCGTCTCCAAAATGAAAAATGCCGATGCGTCCCGCCTCTACGTCAAAGAAGCCGATGTCCTCGCCCAATCCGGCGATGCCACCGCCGTCGAAGCCCTCATTGCCGAGTACAAGGCTTCCCCCTCCTATCATCCCGAGCAATACCCTTGGAGCGGCGGAAACGGCCCCTCCGACCCCCTTCTCATCGCCCGCCCCAAGGCCGAAGAAGCCACTTCCCTTCCCCTCACCATGATGGAACAGTCCCTCCGCGCCGCCCGTTCGGCCCCCGGACTGGTTTTCCCCGACGAGCCCCTCACCGACATCTACGGCCGCACCTTCCGCATCTCCGACTACCGCGGCAATCTCCTTCTCGTGGATTTCTTCGTCCGCGGCTGGTGGAAATGGGAGCAAAACCTCCCCGCCCTCCGCAATCTCCACGACCGTTACGCCGGAGACGGTTTCGCCATCGTTTCCATCTGTCTCCAGCCCGATGCCCCCGGACTCGCCCAGCTCGGCCTGCCCTGGATTGTCTGCCCCGCCCAGCCGCAACTCACCCGCCCGCTCGGCATCTTCGGCGAATCCACCACCTTTCTCCTCGACGCAAACGGCACCGTCATCGCTCGCAACCTCTACGGCTCCGACCTTACTTTTGCCGTCCGCAACGCTCTCGGCCGCTGATTTCCCCGCCCGTCGAAGCGGGCAAAACACTTGCCAAGCCCCCCCGTCCTGCGGGATACTCCTTTCGCTTTCCCCGAAGCGGAGTTTTGACCATGCCCACTTATTTCCTCACTGGCGGCCCCATCCTTTGGCTTCTCGGCGGGTGCGGCGTTTTCGCCGCGCTCGTATTCCTCGAACGCCTCTTCAACCTCCACCGCGCCCAGATTGCCGCCGACGACTTCCTCAAGGGCGTCTACAACATCCTCAACCGCGGCAATGCCGTCGAAGCGGCCACCATTTGCGAGGAGGCCCCCGGTCCCGTCGCCCGGCTTGCCCTGGCCGCCATCCTCCACCACGACGACTCCCTCGAAAACATCGACCGAGCCATCCAGGATGCCGGTCTGGAGGAAATTCCCCGCATGGAACGCGGCCTCGGCTGGCTTGCCACCATCGCCCGAATCACCCCCCTCATCGGACTTCTCGGCACAGTTCTCGGCCTCATGGAAATGCTGGCCGCCTCCCGCGATGCCGCCCCCCTCGTCCAATCCGCCGACCTCTCCGGCGGCCTCTGGCACGCCCTTTCCGCCACCGCCCTCTCCCTTGTGGTCTCCATTCTCGCCTACGCCGCCTACAACCTCCTCGTTTCCCGCGTCGAATCCATCCTCCTCGACATGGAACGCAGCGCATCCGCCATCCTCACCTTCATGCGGCAATGGCGGAAAACCCACCCCCTTCCCCATCCGGCTCCCTGACGTGAACATTCCCGACTCCGCCCCCCAGATGCATTTCCGGCGCGTAAGCCGCCGATTCAAGGGCCGTTGCCGCCGCGCAGTCGGCCCCGTCGAAGTCACCGCCCTGCTGAATGTCATCCTCCTCCTGTTCATGTTCGCCTGGAACGCGCAGCGGTTCGTCCTCCAACCCGCCATCCGCATCGCGCTTCCCGCCGCCCCCTTCACCGAAGCCGTTCCTTACGGGGCTTTCGTCCTCCTCGTTCCCCCCGGCGAGGCCCTCTATTTCAACGACGAACGCCTTCCCTCCCTCGACGCCCTTCCCGCCGCCCTCCGCGCCGCCCGCGCCAACGCCCCGGAAGGCCGGGCCGACATCCTCCTCCTGGAGGCAGACGAATCCACGCCGAACGACCGCCTGACGGCCATCTGCACCGCCGCCACCGATGCCGGTTTCCGCGAAATCGCCTTGGCAACCCGTCCTCCCCCAGCCGACGCCGACTGACCCATGCGTGCTGCCGCCATCTCCATTCCCCGCGCCCGCCAATGGCACCGTTTCTGCCGCCGCGGCCGGCACTGGGCGGTTCTGTTCCTTCTGGTCTGGATTCCCCTTTTCGCCTTCCTTTTCCGCCTCCGCCCCGGGCTTCCCCCCTCCTCTTCCACTCTTCCTCCCCCCCACATCCGACACGTTAACACCTCATTTCTCGCCGCCGATGGCCCCTTGGCCGACATCCGCAACTGGCGTTCCCCCGCCATCTACGGCCTTGCCACGCCGGTCGGGTTCACCCATGCCCTCCAAGGGATCCCCTCCCCCGCCATTCCACCGCTCGCCACCCCGGCC
>Ga0265298_10004609_pt1 | contig 17555 bp, 17 predicted proteins | sample AusTroGonzalo_MG_3_FD_193486 | JGI IMG/M metagenome (GOLD analysis project Ga0265298, IMG submission 193486) | Bovine rumen microbial communities from tropical cattle in Woodstock, Queensland, Australia - Gonzalo_01 | ecosystem: Host-associated > Mammals > Digestive system > Stomach > Rumen ... | reverse complement strand
TGACAAGACTCGTCCGCTCATCATCGCTGGTTTCAGTCAGGGTGGTATGGCTGTTGTAGAGCTGCTGAAGCATATTGATGATGAAACATATAACCAGTTAGCTGCAGCCTATGTGCTGGGCTATAAGGTTACTCCTGATGATACGCTCCAGACCAACCGTATTAAGGCTGCTAAGGGCGAGGCTGATACTGGTGTGACCATCTGTTACAACACGGTTAAGGATGTTAAGTACATCAACCCTGTTGTTGGGGCAACATGTATGGGTATTAATCCAGTAAACTGGCGTACCGATTCTTTACCAGCTACTCTTCATGACAGTATTACTGTTTCATTATCTCCAAAGTATCATGTACTGGTGGTTAGTGGCTATAGCGGTTCGGAGTATCCAGCATATAAGGACTTTATCAATGTAGGCGACATACACAGCTGTGAGCCTTGGTTATATAGTGAGTGTCTTCAGGAGAATATCAAAGTGCGAGCTAATGCCTGGCGCGCTAAGTCAGATAAAAAGTAAATTAGTAGAGTGACTGAACAATTAAGGAAATCTATATTCCAACAACCCGTTTGGGTGGTTGTTTTTGCCCTTACTGCTGCAATAGCATGGGGCTGGGCATTCCCTCTTATTAAAGTGGGATTCAATGCCTTTGGTATTACAGCAGATATGACTGGCAGCAAGATGCTCTTTGCAGGAATCCGATTTGCTGTAGCAGGTTTGATTGTGTTATCTGTTGCTCGTAGCAATGGGCGCTCATTCAAGACGAGCAAGGCGATAGACTGGCGCTTTATTCTTGCTTTTGCGCTGATGAACACTACGCTTCACTATTTCTTCTTCTATGTAGGTATGTCGCATAGTGCAGGTTCGCGTGCAGCTATTCTTAATTCATTGAGCACCTTCCTTGTAGTACTGTTGGCATGTGCCTGTTTTAAGAGCGACAAGCTCACATCAAGTAAGATCTTTGGTTGTGCCGTTGGTTTCTGTGGAATACTTACTTTGAACCTTGGTGGAGCTGAAAGCGGACAGTTTACCTGGCTGGGTGATGGTATGATTATCCTTAACGCTATCTGTGGGGCCGTTTCTAACTTGATGACTCGCGGTTTGAGCCGTAGGGTAGATGTGTTTGTTGGAACAGGTTATAGTCTCTCAATCGGAGGTTTGCTGCTAATAATTCTTGGACTCGCCCTTGGCGGTACGCTGCCCAATGTAAATTTGCTCGGAATAATATGTCTGTTGCTGCTCATCGCTATCTCTGCTATCGGATTTGCTCTTTACAACAAACTACTTAGTTGTAATCCTGTAGGAAAGGTAGCAATATATAATTCGCTTATACCTATAGTAGGTACTGTTACTTCGTGTCTCTGCCTTGGAGAGACGTTCCATTTAAAATACATTCTTGCAGGCGGACTTGCAGCGCTTGGAATATATGTAATTAATAAAGGTAAGTAATTTAAGATACTTATAATAACCAAAAAAGGCTCGTTTCACAACGAACCTTTTTCTTGAATTACTTAAAAAACTAAAATTAATCAACCATAAACCTTAACCAATATATTCTATTTATTTTTCCTTTTTTGCAAAGATATGCCAAGATATTTAAATCAATGTCTATTTATAGACAATTTTTGTTTGAATTGCGTTATATACCGCATATTCTACATCTTGTGACGGATTTTAAACATAAAAAAGCAGCAGACTATTTTAGGTCTACTGCTTATCTCGTGTTTAGTACACCCGCAGAGGCTCGAACTCTGGACACCCTGATTAAGAGTCAGGTGCTCTACCAACTGAGCTACGGGTGCATCCGTTTCTTGTTTTGCGGGTGCAAAGGTACTAACTTTTTTTGATTCCACCAAACTTTTTAGCGATTTTCTTTCAAAAAAGACTAAAAATCTCTTGTGTTGATGAAACCTTCGATGTTTTCGTACCTTCTTTTCATCATTCGGTTGTAAATATTGCGAATCCAAATGTGGTTGGTTACAACAAATGCAAGACCTAATACACACATAAATATATATGTATAGGTGAGGCCAACCAACAGATATCCAAGGCCTGCAATAGCAACAGGACCAAACATTGCAAACAACTCGATTACAAGCTGCATTCCATTCTCAAAGTTTCCTTTTGCAGTAACCTTGAGCTGCAAGGGGATGGTTTGCTTATTGTATACAGCCAGCTGGAAGATGATGAAGTGCAGGAATCCTGCTGTTATCAGCATGTAGGCAAATACCATAAGCAGGCTGTACTTTCCTGCGAATACGGCTGGAAGCATAAGTACAAACGGAATGATGAGAACACCAGTATAGAACCAGAACTTGGCCTGAAGCAAAGCAATAAGATTCTCACGATGCATCATGAGCAGCTCGATATAGTTACCCTCCTGACCCATGATCTTTATAAGTGCCGTCATACCGTAAAGAGCAAAGCAGTAGATACACCAGAAGTTCTGCATAAGCTCATTGTCGTATATGCTGGTATAAGATACAAGCAGGGTGAATATTACTACAGCCACAAGACTGAAGATGCAACGGGTGCGCATGGTCTTGTTGCGGAGGTTTGACTTGAGCTCAATCTTGAGATACTCACCAACTAGACCAAAGCGGTTGAAGAATGCAAACTGTGATACATGCTTAAGCTGGCGCTCGGCCTTCTTTGAAATCTCCTCGTAAACATACTTGAACTGGAAGTAACGATTCACAAAGAACAGGCATGCTATAATGATGAGCACAACTGGCAGGAACCAGAACGACATACCTGTTGTAGAACATAATTCGAATACCTTCTCAACGGTGCTTTCCTTGCGGGTTATCACCATTGGCACAAAGGGCAGGGCATAGAGCGCCAAGGCAGGAATGAGCCACAGCACTGTGCGATTGATAAGTGTTCGGAAGAACAGATATATCTGGCTGTTGAGTATGATAAGTATCTCAGCAGCTATGACCTCATAGAATACCAGCCAGAAACTCTCGCCAGCAAACAGCAGAATGATGCCGTAAGGTACAAACATAAAGAGCCACAGGAAATTGTAGCCACTAACATGCTCGCCAATAAGAAAACACTCAATAGCTGTGTAACGAGATATAGGCTGCAGGATATATGGCTTTACCATCATTCCAGGAGTGGTCTGCACGATGAATCGCAACAGATAGTCGATAGCCATATAGATAATAGCCGCTCCCATCATGATGCCAGCTTCGCCTCCTGCTGACATTCCGGCTATGCATCCATACATAATAAGGTAGAGGGCAAACATGCCTGCACCTATATAAATTAATAATTTTGCCCATTTGTTTTGTTCGAAAGCAGGGCTGCGCTTATAGCTAAGGTTCGTATTCTTGCGAAGAAGACGATAAAGTTGAAATTTGTTCATATGATGATTATCTGAGATCTATGATTTCTGCTTTTGGGAAGTCCTTTGAATTAAAACGGAACTGACTGTCGGCGATTTTCTCCTTCTTGATGCTTGTGATGTCGAAGGTGGTCCACTTCTTGCCTTGCAGCATCTTAACCTGCATAGGCTCGTAGCTCTTCTTGTTGACAGTAATGAACAGCTCCTTAATCTTACGGTCGGCACTATTTGATGTGAGATGAATAACATAGTTTGTGCCAGCTGTATTCATTGTATAGGTGTATCCATTCTTATAGAGGTTGATGAAGTTGTAGGGGTTGATGGCCTGCAACTGTGCCTCTGTTGGATTACTTACATTAACCTCGTCGTTATTCTTAAGATAGGTCCACTGAGTCTTGCCATCGAACCATATCTTTGCTTGTGGGGTTGTGGCGTAGAACTTCTTGCCCTTTATGGCTATTGTACCGCTTGTGTTACCAGTAGTGGTTGTCATTCTGAAGTTTGCCTTAACACCTGATGCAACTGTTACTGAAGCTGCTGCCTTATCGAGCACACTCTTTGCTGATTGGGCATTTGCTGTGAATAATGAACTCTGAAAAGTAAACAGCGCAATGGCTGCTATCCTGATTATACTTACTTTCATAATTATCTTAGATTACTTAAAAGATTATTCAAACTATTTTCGTCCTGAATCAATACTTCGCGTGGTTTAGAACCCATAGCAGCGCCTACAACACCAGCCTTTTCGAGCTGATCCATAAGTCGGCCAGCACGGTTGTAACCTATGGCGAACTTACGCTGTATGAGTGATGTAGAACCGCTTTGGTTCATAACAATCAGTCGGGCTGCATCGTCGAACAGTGGGTCGAGGTGTGCCATATCTACATCTCTATCACCACCGTCGCCCATATCTGCCTCAGGCATATCGGGCTCTGGGAGTTCGAATGGAGCACCATAGCTCTGCTGGTCGCTGATATACTCATTGATGCGCTCAACCTCAGGAGTATCAACAAAGGCACACTGAACACGCTCTGGCTCAGAACCGCCAACAAGTGCCAACATATCGCCTCGACCAATAAGCTGCTGAGCACCTGTGCGGTCGAGAATTGTCTTAGAGTCGATACCAGCTGAAACCTTGAATGCAATACGGCTTGGGAAGTTGGCCTTAATAGTACCAGTGATGATATTGGTTGTTGGTCGCTGTGTGGCGATGATCATGTGGATACCTACGGCACGAGCCAACTGTGCGATACGAGCTATTGGAAGCTCAACCTCCTTACCTGCTGTCATAATCAAATCTCCGAACTCGTCGATTACCACCACGATGTATGGCAGAAAACGATGGCCATTGTTAGGATTAAGCTGGCGTGCGATGAACTTCTGGTTGTACTCCTTGATATTATGTGCACGAGCCGTCTTAAGCAGGTCGTAACGGGTATCCATCTCCTTACAAAGTGAGTTAAGAGTGCGAACCACCTTGGTTACATCAGTGATAATTGGATCGGCCTCCTCATCGGGAACCTTAGCCAGGAAGTGGTTTGCTATTGGCTCATAGAAACTGAACTCAACCTTCTTTGGGTCAACAAGTACTATCTTGAGCTCTGCAGGATGCTTCTTATATAACAAAGAGGTGATGATGGCATTAAGACCAACAGACTTACCCTGACCAGTAGCACCAGCAACAAGAAGGTGTGGAGCTTTGGCCAGATCGAACATGAATACCTCGTTGGTAATGGTCTTACCTATGGCGCAAGGCAACTCCATCTTAGACTCCTGAAACTTCTTAGAGTTAAGGATCGACTCCATAGATACTGTAGAAGGCTTGGCATTTGGAACCTCGATGCCAACAGTTCCTTTACCTGGCATTGGAGCAATGATACGTATGCCAAGGGCTGCAAGCGAAAGGGCAATATCATCTTCAAGGTTCTTAACCTTCTGGATACGAACGCCCTGAGCTAGAGTAATCTCGTAAAGAGTGATGGTTGGACCAACGGTAGCCTTGATACTGCTGATTTCAACACCAAAGGTGCGCAGAACATCAACAATACGATTTTTGTTAGCTGTCTGCTCAGCCATATCGATATAAGGCTTACCGTCATTATCGTACTTCTTAAGAAGGTCGAGAGTAGGATAGTGGTAGTTCTCAAGATCACGCTTTGGATCGTAAGGCTCCATATTCTCAATATCCTCTACCAATGTCTTCTTATCTGCAGTCTCGGTATCACCCTTAGCCACCTCTATTGCCATATCGATATCGCTATCCGCAGTCTTCTCAGTCTCCTCTGGCTTTGGCTTAACTTCGGTATCCTTCTTCTTTCTGAGACTGCTCAGGAATCCAGGCTTTACGTTGCTGTCTTCGTTCTGATAACCCTCATCGATTACTACTGCTTCGCCATTGTCCTTGAACTCAACAGTCTGAGTGGCAGGATCGTCGAACACCAATGGCTCTTCCTCTTCTTCGGGCTCGTTGTTCTCGGGCTCAGCTTCGCCTGGTCTGTTAACGGTAAACTTAACCTTATTAATATACAAGGTTGGGTTGAGCATCTTACGAATGAAAATGACTGTTGCTGCGCTGAAGTATGTAAGGAATGCTACAGCAATAAGTGCAAGAATTGCCGTAAGACCAGGGGCTCCAACAAGATTGCCAATGTAATTACCGATATACATGCCATGATCGCCGCCAGGGCTGAAACTTGCGTCAGCAAACAATGGCTGAAGGAAGGTGGCAAGTGCTACCGATGCCCAAATCATTAGCAGAGCTACTGAAAGTGTCCACTTGAGTAGATTTACACGGTAGGCCTTCATAAGGTGAATGGCTACTACAAAAAGCAGTAATGGAATAAGGAATGCTGGTAATCCAAAACAACGCTTGATAAAGAACCATGCTGCATAGGCTCCAAGACTTCCGCAGGTATTTTCAAACTCATGATGCTCATTGAGCACTTCGCCATCGCGAGGTTCCTCAATAAGAGTCTGGTCGGCCGCACCCGTTGAGAAATATGATACGAATGCAAAACATAGATAAATAGAAATACCGAAAAGTATGGCGCCGAAGATAAAACTCAGGCGCTCCTTATTGTCGTTGTTTGTAGTCTTTTTCTTTACTTTCTTCATATAGTTTTATGATATTTTGTGCAAAAGTAGCTGAAAAAAATAAGATTTCATCATAAATCGGGATTTTTTTTATATTTTTGCACGCAGAAATGAAAAAGTTGATACAAAATAAGGTAGATAAGAAGACAATTGCCGACTTTCCTAGGGTAAGTTTCCCTGGTAAGATAATTGTTGTGCTGTCGGAACCAGAAGCCGAACGTGCAGTAGATTATCTGTTGGCTCAGCCTGTGCTTGGGTTTGATACAGAGACACGCCCAAGTTTTAAAAAGGGAGTTCGCCATAAGTGTTCGTTGCTTCAGGTTTCTACTGCTGATTGCTGTTTCCTGTTTCGCCTGAATTACATTGGCTTATGTAAAGCTGTAAGGCGATTGCTTGAGGATACAACTGTTACTAAGGTAGGCTTGGCGTGGAGCAACGATGCTCATGGACTGCGCGAACTTGGTGAATTCAATATGGGTACATTTGTTGACTTGCAGGATATGGCCCGAAAGATAGGAATAGAAGACCAGAGTCTGATGAAGCTTTATGCCAACGTGTTTGGTGAGAGAATAAGCAAGCGCGAGCAGCTGACAAACTGGGAACGCGACGTGCTTGAAGAGTCGCAGAAACGATATGCTGCTATTGATGCATGGGCTTGTGTGAGATTATATTGTGAATTTAAAAGAATGTTGGAACGTAATGATTATGAGTTAGTTATCGTTCCTGAAGAAATAAATAAGAAAAATGAAGAAGATATATCTTAAACGTGGTAAGGAAGAGAGTCTTTTGCGATTCCATCCTTGGGTTTTCTCTGGCGCTATTCAGCAGGCTGATGAGGATTTGAAGGATGGCGATTTGGTGCGTGTGCTTACAAATCATGGCGATTTCATCGCTGTGGGACACTTCCAAATGGGCTCGATTGCTGTCAGAGTACTCTCGTTCCGTGATGTCGCAATTGATGCTGATTTCTGGGCATCGCGCCTTACTTCTGCATTAAAAGTACGCCAATCTATCGGTATTGCTGATAATCCTCAGAATAATACCTATCGACTTGTTCACGGCGAGGGCGATAATCTGCCAGGACTTATTATAGACGTTTATGACCGTACAGCTGTTATGCAGGCTCATAGTATAGGTATGCATCTATGTCGTAAGGAAATAGCTGAGCAGTTGGTTAAAGTAATGGGCCAGCGAATAGATAATGTTTACTATAAGAGTGAAACCACATTGCCATTTATGGATGATATGGAGAATGGCTTTATCTATGGCGGTTCTGATGATAATGTGGCTATTGAGAACGGACTGAAATTCTATGTGGACTGGCTGCGTGGACAGAAAACTGGTTTCTTTGTTGACCAGCGTGATAACCGTTCGCTGCTGGAGAAGTATTCTGCAGGCAAGAGCGTATTGAATATGTTCTGTTATACAGGTGGATTCTCTGTATACGCCATGCGTGGTGGAGCTAAGTTGGTTCATTCTGTTGATAGCAGCGCAAAGGCTATCGAACTTACAAACCGTAATATTGCATTGAATTTTGAGGGCGATAAGCGACATGAGGCCTTCTGTGAGGATGCGTTTAAGTATCTTGAGCAGGCAGGTAATAATTATGATCTTATTATTCTTGACCCTCCTGCTTTTGCAAAACATCGTGGTGCTTTGCATAATGCACTGAAGGGTTACACTCGCCTGAATAACAAGGCGTTCCAGAAGATTCAACCTGGCGGAATACTCTTTACCTTCAGTTGCTCGCAGGTGGTTACAAAAGATCACTTCCGCAATGCTGTATTTACAGCTGCAGCACAGGCAGGTCGTAAGGTTCGTATTCTGCATCAGTTGCATCAGCCTGCCGATCATCCTATTAACATCTATCATCCTGAGGGTGAATATCTTAAAGGTCTTGTCCTGTTTGTAGAATAACTATGTTACGCAGAGTTCAGCAATTCATCGAGAAGAACTGTCTTTTAGATAGCCGTAAGCTTTATCTTGTGGGGCTTAGCGGTGGTGCTGACTCTGTGGCATTGATGTTGATTCTGCGAGACCTTGGTTATAATATTGAGGCTGCTCATTGTAATTTTAAATTACGTGGTAACGAAAGTGATAGGGATGAGAGTTTTGTGCGCGAATTGTGTAAGAAGCATAATATCCCGTTGCACGTAATCCATTTTGACACAAAGGAATATGCTGAACTTCATAAAGTAAGCATTGAAATGGCCGCTCGCGATTTGCGATACGGATATTTCCGTCAGCTGTGTAATGATATCGGAGCAGAGGGAATATGCATCGCTCATCATCGTGATGATGCTGTTGAGACGCTTTTGATGAATCTTCTTCGTGGTGCGGGAATACATGGATTAACAGGTATCCGTCCGAAGAACGATTATGTAATTCGTCCGTTGCTTTGTCTAAGTAGGAATGAGATTATAGAATATCTCGATTCCATCGACCAGAACTACGTTACTGATTCGAGCAATCTTGTAGATGATGTCCTTCGCAACAAGATTCGTTTGCGCGTATTACCTCTTCTCGAAGAAATCGCACCTGGTGCTACAGCCAATATCGATAGAACCGCGAATTATCTTCGTGAGGCAGAGAAAATTTACGATAAAGAAATCTCATGCGAGAAAAAAGCTCAAAATACGGATACTGGAGAGGTACTGATTGCCAATCTGCTGAAACTACCATCGCCATCAGTGTTCTTACACGAGTGGCTTTCGCCGCTGGGATTCAATTCTACACAGACAGAACAGATTCTTTGTGCTGTTAATGGCGAATCTGGTCGTGAGTTTACATCGTTTACACATACTTTGGTTATTGATAGAACAAAGCTTATTGTTGAGCCAATCAGTAAGCCGATGAAATCTATTAAGATTCCTGAAACAGGTATTTATCGATACGATGAAACCACTACTTATATAATTGAGATTACAGAAGACTTATGCATCTCTAAATCAGCTGATATTGCAACTGTTGATGCTGATAAGGTGAAGTTCCCGCTAACAATACGACCAACAGAGAATGGAGATTGGTTTATTCCCTTCGGTATGACAGGGCGTAAATTGGTGAGCGATTATCTTACTGATATAAAATACTCTATTTTACAGAAACGTCGCCAATTGGTGCTCGTTGATGCATCTGGTTCTATTGTATGGGTTGTGGGGTGCCGTACTGATAACCGTTTTAAGGTCTCTGCTGAAACAACAAAAATGTTACGTATATCATATAAACTTGACTAAGCAATGAAGAAGTTTCTTATTTTTCTGGGTATTATCGCTGTTGTTGCTGTAGCACTGATGGCTACAACTCCTGACAGACAACAGCATGTAGACACCATCAAATCGGTAATGACTGGAGCTGTAAATGCTGAATTGCGCGAAAGAAACATTGACGGTCCTTTAGCATCGATAGTTTCGGCTGCAGCTACAACAGCTTTAGATAAGTATCTTACCTCAAATTTCATTGTACGCGACCATCGGTTTTATAGTCTTGGCTTTATTGACTACAATGGCGAGTTTCAAATGGTATCAGTTGGCGTGTTTAATCACATTTATACCCTCAACGAGGAAGAAGCCCGCGATATGATAAAGAATAAACTGAATCCTATCGATATTTTGAAGAGTCAGCTGAAAAAATAAACATATGACTCATTCATCTAAAAGTTCGTTACATCCTTTTAGAACATCCTGCCAGGTGGCTTCGAAATCACCCGTATACCATGGATCGGCAACATCTTTATTGGAGAGCAACGGACGTATCTTGCCTTGAGGATCACCTCCACATATGCGCTCCATGTTGCGCAGGTTCCACTTATCCATTCCGATAAGTAGGTCGAAACGTGAATAATCAACCTTTGTCATCTGGCGTGCTGTGTGACCTTCGCAGTGTATTCCGTGCTCAGCAAGTTTACGTCGGGCTGGTGGATATACGGGATTCCCAATTTCTTCAGTAGAAGTAGCGGCTGACTCGATCAGGAAGTGATCGGTCAGCCCCTCTTTCTCTACTAAGTATTTCATTACGAACTCTGCCATCGGACTACGGCAGATGTTGCCATGACATACAAATAATATTTTCTTCATTATCCGTTCATTGACATAAGGAACTCCTCGTTGCTGCGTGTAGTAACAAGTCGGTCGCGTATGGTGCTCATGGCCTCAATTGGGTTCATATCGGCAATGAACTTGCGGATAATCCACATGCGGTTCAGTGTTGTTTCGTCAAGCAGCAGATCGTCGCGACGAGTTGAAGACAGAACCAAGTCGATTGCTGGGAATATGCGCTTGTTTGAAAGCTGGCGGTTAAGCTGGATTTCGCTGTTACCTGTACCCTTGAATTCCTCGAAGATAACCTCATCCATCTTAGAACCTGTATCAACCAGAGCTGTAGCAATAATGGTAAGTGAGCCACCGCCTTCAATATTTCGTGCAGCACCGAAGAAACGCTTTGGCTTCTGCAGGGCGTTACTGTCGACACCACCAGTAAGAATTTTACCAGATGTAGGAGCAACAGTGTTGTAAGCACGAGCCAGACGTGTGATAGAATCAAGGAAGATAACTACATCATGACCACACTCAACCATACGCTTTGCTTTCTCAAGAACGATACCTGCAATCTTTACGTGACGATCAGCAGGCTCATCAAACGTAGATGCAATAACCTCGGCGTTAACAGTACGAGCCATATCGGTAACCTCCTCAGGGCGCTCGTCGATGAGCAGCATCATGATATATGCCTCTGGGTGATTAGCTGCAATGGCGTTAGCAATATCCTTCATCAGAACGGTCTTACCAGTTTTTGGCTGTGCTACGATAAGTGCACGCTGACCTTTACCGATAGGTGAGAAGAGATCTACAATTCGTACGCTTGGATTGATGGTAGACTTGTCGCCACAAAGTGTGAACTTCTCCTCTGGGAACAGAGGTGTAAGGTGCTCGAAGGCAACACGATTACGTACCTCGCCTGGATCACGACCGTTGATAGTATTAACATCAGTCATAGCGAAGAACTTCTCACCCTCATGAGGTGGACGTACTTTACAATCTACAACGTCACCAGTCTTAAGACCATATTTCTTGATCTGCTGTGGCGATACATATACATCATCAGGTGATGAGAGATAGTTGTAATCGCTTGAACGTAGAAATCCGTATCCATCGCTAAGCATCTCGAGTACTCCGTTTGCATCAATCAAGTCGGCAAAGTCATATCGTGGCTGAGCATTTGCTGCTGCACGATTGGCAACTGATGCATCGTTTACCTGAGGAGCCATAGGACGATCGAAAATGTCGAGTGTGGGGATCGCTGCCTGATCCTCAATGGGGATGTCGACTATAGTAATAAAGTCTGTACCATCACCTGGATCACCCATCCAAACACCATTCTCATCAACATCATCTGTCAGAGGATCCATCTGATCTTCATTGTTATCTGAGAAATCTTCTGAAGGTTCTGATTCTGGTACAAGAGCTTTGTTAGCAGCCATTTTTTCACGCAATTGTTCTATTGCGTTAGGAGTGGCTTCTTCTTCGTCGCTTGCACCAACGGCAAACTCTGCAGCCTCGGGCACAACAAAATCTTCAGTATTAACATTATTATCCTCATTTGCAACGGGTTCGGCTGTTGCTGCCTCTGCTGCTGCACGAGCAGCTGCTTCCTCAGCTTCTTTTTCTGCCTTAGTCTTGCGACCGCGCTTTTTGGGCTTTTCTTCTTCTGCAACAGGAGCTGCTGGTTCTGCTGCAGGTGTCTCTGCGGGCATGTCGGTAAAGAGCGATGGTGTTTCTGCCTTTTTACGTGTGCGGTTTGATTTCGTATCAAGGTTCTCGCCATCTTCGCCGTTTACTGTATATACCCGGCTAGTATCTTTTTTTGCAATGCGTGTTCGCTTGCGTTTTGGTGCATCGTCTGCAGTTGCACTGTTTTCTGCCGCCTTGTCGAGTATGGCATAAACAACAGTTTCCAGTTGGTCATCAGGCGAAACCTTGATGCCAAGCTGATCGGCAATACCCACAAGCTGGGGTATGTCCATAGATTCTAACTCTTCTTTTGTATACATACAATATGTACTTAAATTACATTAATTGATTTCGAAAAAAATAGTGGAAATGCTTCGCGATAGGAAGCACTGTTTCGGAAAAACGATGCAAAGGTACACATATTTTTGCGAACCACCAAACATTTTCGGAATTTTTTAGTATCTTTGCACCCAAAATATGACATATAATGGAAATTAAGAAAGCAGAATTTACGCTTAGTGCTCCAATGGAGTCTATGTGTCCAAAGGATACTAAACCCGAGTATGCGTTTATTGGTAGATCGAACGTAGGTAAGTCGAGTCTGATAAATATGCTTACAGGCAAGAAAAATCTGGCAAAGACAAGTGCTACACCAGGTAAGACACTGCTGATAAACCATTTTATTATAAATAATGAGTGGTATCTGGTAGACCTTCCGGGCTATGGCTTTGCAAAACGCTCGAAGAAGGAAATACAGAAACTTGATCAGATGATTAACGGATATATCTTACAGAGAGAACAGTTGGTAAACGTCTTTCTGCTTATCGATATTCGTCTGGAGGCACAGAAGATAGACTTGGAGTTTATTGAGTGGCTCGGTACAAGTAGCGTTCCATTTGCCATTATATTTACTAAGGCCGACAAGCTTAGTGCATCAAAGGCTGCTCAGAATGTTGCAGCATATAAGAAGGTGTTAAGCGAAACATGGGAGGAACTTCCACCGATATTCGTTACTTCTTCTGAGAAGAAACAAGGCCGTGATGAGGTGCTGGATTATATTGAAGGCATAAATAAGGAATTGCAGAATGGCTAAGGAAAATCCTTATTTAGACGTGCAACATCTAACGAAGTCATTTGGCTCGTTAGTATTGTTTAATGACATCAGTTTTTCGGTTGCTGAAGGGCAAAAGGTTGGACTGATTGCCAAAAACGGAACAGGTAAAAGTACTCTGCTATCAATTCTTTCTGGCAAAGAGGGATATGATAGCGGTGAGATTATCTTCCGTAGGGATTTGCGTGTGGGTATGCTTGAGCAGGCTCCTGACTTTGATCCCGCTGAGAGTGTTCTTGATGCGTGCTTTAATCATAAAGGCGACCCAGAGAAGGTCTTGAAAGCCAAGCAGATTCTTACGCAGCTGAAGATACGCGACTTAGAGCAGCCTATGGGCCAGCTTAGTGGTGGTCAGCAGAAACGTGTGGCATTGGCAAATGTACTTATCACTGATCCTGATCTGCTTATCCTTGATGAGCCTACCAACCACCTGGATCTTGAGATGATTGAGTGGCTGGAGGGATTCCTTAATCGTGGCAACAAGACTTTGCTGATGGTTACTCACGATCGTTTCTTCCTTGATCGCGTTTGTTCTGTAATTTTAGAGCTTGATGATCAGACCATATATACTTATCGTGGTAACTATAGCTATTATCTTGAGAAACGCCAAGAGCGTATCGACAATCGTCGTGCTGAGATAGCCAGGGCTAACAACTTGTATCGTACAGAGTTGGAGTGGATGCGCCGTATGCCTCAGGCACGAGGACATAAAGCCCGTTATCGCGAAGAGGCTTTCTATGAACTTGAGAAGGTTGCCAAGCAGAGAATAGAGGAACGCCAGATACGCTTAAAATCGCGAAATGTATATATTGGTTCTAAGATTTTCGAGTGCCAATATGTATCGAAGGCCTTTGAAGAGAAAGTTATACTCAAAGATTTCTACTATAACTTCTCGAGATTCGAGAAGATGGGAATTGTTGGTAACAATGGTACAGGTAAGTCTACATTTATAAAAATGTTGTTGGGACAGGTTGCTCCTGATAATGGAAAATTTGATATTGGCGATACGGTGCGTTTCGGATATTTCTCGCAGGAGGGATTGCAGTTCGACGACCAGATGAAGGTGATTGATGTCGTAAAGGACATTGCCGAATACATAGATATGGGTGGAGGTAAGCATTTCTCAGCCTCGCAGTTCCTGCAGTATTTCCTCTTTACTCCAGAGCAACAGCATAATTACGTATATAAACTAAGTGGTGGTGAACGTCGCAAATTGTATCTTTGTACGGTTCTGATGAAGAATCCTAATTTCCTTGTACTCGACGAGCCTACAAACGATCTTGATATTGTGACACTACAGATCCTCGAGGAATATCTTCAGGATTTCCCAGGGTGTGTTATCGTGGTAAGTCACGACCGCTACTTTATGGATAAGGTAGTAGATCATCTTCTTGTATTCAAAGGCGAGGGAGAGATAAAGGATTTCCCAGGTAACTATACCCAGTATCGTCTATGGAGTCAACTTCAGCCTAATGATCCCAAAGAGTCAAAGGAAGTAAAAGTTGAGAAAGAGACAAAGATCACATCAGATATTAATAATCAGCAAAAACGCAAGCTCACTTATAAAGAGAAACGCGAGTTTGAGCAATTGGAAAAAGAAATTGCCGATCTTGAGGCTGAGCAGCAAGCTTTGGAAGAGGCTCTTTGCAGCGGAACACTATCTGTTGAAGAACTTACAGAGAAGAGTAAGCGTCTGCCGTTGCTTAAAGACGAACTCGATGAGAAATCAATGCGTTGGTTAGAACTTTCGGAGATATGATACAACAACAATACCCATCACAGTTACTAGAAAAAGCCGTTCAGGAGTTTTCTAAGCTTCCAGGAATAGGACGCAAGACTGCATTGCGCCTTGTTCTGTGGATGCTTCGTCAGGACGATGCAGATGTTGCAAGTTTTGCCGATGCTGTTAGCAAGTTAAAGGCAGAAGTGAAATATTGTAAGGTGTGCCATAATGTAAGCGATAGTGATGTTTGTCCTATTTGTGCTGATCATCGTCGTGACCAGACAACTGTGTGTGTAGTTGAGAATATACAGGATGTTATGGCTATCGAGAACACTCAGCAGTTTCATGGATTATATCATGTTCTTGGTGGGGTAATATCGCCTATGGATGGTATGGGACCTGCTGATATCGAGATTGACTCGTTGATAAAACGGGTAGGTGAGGGTGAAGTTCAGGAGGTTATTCTGGCACTTAGTCCTACTATGGAAGGCGATACAACAAACTTCTATATCTATCGCAAGCTTGCACCAACAGGTGTTAAGGTTAGCGTAATAGCCCGTGGTATAGCTGTTGGTAACGAGTTGGAGTATGCCGATGAAGTGACACTGGGTCGTTCTATTACGAATCGTACATTGTTCGAAGAAAAATAAAAACTATATTGATATGAAAGAAACAAGAAATCAGCTGATGGCGTTTTTTGTCTTTGCAATAGTATTTGCATTGGCGGCAGTAGTTGCTTATGAGATTGGATTCATGGAATCAGGTTTGTTTGCGGAAAGAAAAACTTCTGAGTTTATTTTTGTCTCGCTTATGGAGCTGCTAACATTGGGTGGCGTTTTCCTTGCGCTTCGATTGTTTAAGTTTGATAAGGTGCATGATGATCTCGTAGCAAAGAAAGAACATGCTCTTTTTAAGTGGGGGCTTCTGCGTTTAGCTTTGATTCTTATCCCTATGGTAGGTAATACATATTTATATTATATGTTCATGAATACTACATTCGGTTATCTGGCAATTATCCAGTTGCTCAGTCTGCCGTTTGTGTATCCAAGCATGAGTCGTTGTAAATCAGAGGTTGAAGCTGAATGATGAAACTCTCTGTTGTTATCGTCAACTATAATGTTAGGCAATACCTCACAGCTTGTCTTGATAGTGTTGCTAGAGCTCTTGATGGTATCGAGGGCGAGGTGTTTGTTGTCGATAACAATAGTTCTGACGATAGTGTTGATTTCGTCTCACGTCATTATCCTTGGGTACACCTTATTAATAATAAAGAGAATCTTGGTTTCTCGAAAGCCAATAATATTGCCATTCGTCAATCTGTTGGTGAATATGTATTGCTTCTAAACCCTGATACATTAGTTGATAAAGAAACCTTTAAAGGCGTACTCCAATTTATGGATTTGCATCCTGAAGCTGGTGGAGCGGGCGTAAAGATGTATAACGGCGATGGAACTATTGCTCCTGAGAGTCGACGTGCTGTTCCTACACCTTTTGTTGCAGCACGAAAAATGTTAGGTTTTACAAAGAGTTATTATATGAGTTACCTCTCTTGGGATGAGGCTGCTCAGATACAAGTTGTAAGTGGTGCGTTCTTTATGATTCGTCGTAAAGCCCTCGAACAGGTTGGATTACTTGACGAGGATTTCTTTATGTATGGCGAGGATATTGATCTTTCATATCGTTTGCTGAAGGGTGGATGGCAGAATTGGTATATACCTTATTCTATTATACATTATAAGGGACAGTCTACAAAGAAATCTGATTTCCGTTATGTGCATGTGTTCTATCAGGCCATGCTCATATTCTTCCGTAAACACTATAGTCATCTTAGTTTGTTTTTTACCTTGCCTGTAAAGTGTGCCATATATTTCCGCGCATCGTTGGCATTGGTTGATATAATACGCAAAAAACTCCATTTAGGATGAAACAGATAAAACTCAGAGCTATTGAGCCCGAAGATCTTGATCTTCTTTATCGTATAGAGAATGATGTAGAACTTTGGAATGTTGGAACAACCAATGTGCCTTATTCGCGTTATTTGCTTCACGATTATGTTGCAAACGCTAAAAATGATATCTATACCGACCGCCAAGTACGTATGATGGTCGAAAATTCTGATGGTAAGATAGTGGGAGTTGTCGATCTTGTTAGTTTCGATCCTGCTAACTGTCGTGCTGAAGTTGGGCTGATAATACTTAATTCTTATCGACGTCAGGGGTACGGGACTGCAGTTCTTGCTCAGATTTCTGATTATGCATTGCGTATTTTGCACCTTCATCAGCTCTATGCTTATATCGATATTGATAATATTTCTTCGCTTAAGCTGTTCCAGAAGGCAGGATTTGTTGTAGCGTCAGAAATCAAAGATTGGCTGTATGATGGGGTGAAATTTCGCGATTCTTTGCTCGTTCAGTACGTTTTTTAGAAAAAAATACGATTTAATCGCAAAAAAATGCCGAAAAGTTTTGGTAGTTCCAAAAATATCACTACCTTTGCACCCGCAAATAAGGAAAAGCGTTCTTTGGTGCGTTAGTTCAGTAGGTTAGAATGCCTGCCTG
>Ga0265298_10004608_pt1 | contig 17558 bp, 30 predicted proteins | sample AusTroGonzalo_MG_3_FD_193486 | JGI IMG/M metagenome (GOLD analysis project Ga0265298, IMG submission 193486) | Bovine rumen microbial communities from tropical cattle in Woodstock, Queensland, Australia - Gonzalo_01 | ecosystem: Host-associated > Mammals > Digestive system > Stomach > Rumen ... | reverse complement strand
CTATTGCACAGGGACCGAAGAAAGTGGTTTTCATCGTCGGCATGAACAAGGTATGCAGTGACCTGGACGGCGCCATGAAACGGGCCAGAAATGTTGCGGCACCCATCAACGCGCAGCGCTTCGGGCTTTCGACCCCCTGTGCGAAAACGGGTGCCTGCATGGATTGCAAATCACCGGACACCATCTGCTGCCAGTTTCTGATCACGCGCTTCTCACGCCATCCCGGCAGAATTCACGTGATTCTTGTCAACGATACGCTTGGCTTCTGAGATATACAAACGGAAACCGCCCCAGAGGGGCGGTTTCCGTTTGGTGCCGGTGGTGGGACTCGAACCCACACGGGGGATTAGCCCAACGGATTTTGAGTCCGTCACGTCTACCATTCCATCACACCGGCGTGTGAAGACAGTATAGACGATGTCCTCGGAAAATGCAAGAAAGAATTCTCTCAGGCGTCGTTTCAAAACAGAAAAAATGTGGTTGACAAACCGCGGCTTTTTTGCTAATATAACCGGGCGGCTGGATGGTGGCTGCTGTCCCGGAGTATGCTGGTATAGCTCAGTCGGTAGAGCAGCTGATTTGTAATCAGCAGGTCGGGGGTTCGAGTCCGTCTACCAGCTCCATCCTCTTGGAGGAAAAACAGAATATGGGGGAATTCCCGAGTGGCCAAAGGGGACAGACTGTAAATCTGCTGGCGATGCCTTCGGTGGTTCGAATCCACCTTCCCCCACCAGCATGAACACCGCTTCGGCGGTGTTCATGCTATATATGGACATGACAGTCAAGCGTTTTTCCACATTTTGCATTTTTTACTTGAAAAATTGACGGTTTTCGCCTATTATAAGATAAATCTTTCTGTGTAAGTCATTCTGGACAGGGACGGGTTATATCATGAAAGGCAATTCCGGCGGAAAAACAAATACGGAAAAGCTTATGAACAGGCTTTCCGATTCTTACAGCCCACCGAAAAGCGGCTTTATTCTTCTGTTGCTGCTTTATGCGATCGCTACCTATTTTGTGCAGAAGAGCACGCGTTCGGATGGGGTCATGCTGATATTGGGGCAGGCAATCCCGCAGCGCAGCCTGACAGGCGCTTTTTCTTCCGTGGCGAATCTCTGCCTCATTCTGCTTGTGGTTTTCTATAAGAAACCGGGCTTCATCGTTGCGATTGTTGTTCTTCTGGGGCAGTTCCCCAGTCTGCTCATCGCGGTGTTTATCCGGCGCATCTATACAAGCATTCCGGGCTTCTTTCAGAATCTGCTGATCATCCTGGCCTGCGTGCTGATTTACAATAACGACCTGAAGGCAGGAAAGTACCAGACCCGCCTGCGGACACAGGCGGTTACGGACCAGCTGACAGGACTTCCGAACCGCTTTGCCGCTTCCGAGCTGACAGATGAACTGACAAAGGATGGAACACCTTTTGCGGCGGCGCTGATCAATCTGGATCATTTTAAAAACATCAACAACATGATGGGTGAAAAGACGGGCAACGCGGTGCTGATCGAGGTTGCTTCCCGCCTGAAGGCCATCGCGGATCAGGGGATTTCCGGGACGACGGACTTTGTCGCCTGCCAGGGTGCGGATGAGTATCTGCTGATCATTCGGGATTACGCCGACGAGGACGAAGTGCAGAATACACTCGCCGGTTATGAAGAGGCGATCAGAGAGAAAATCACCATCGACGGCTGCGATTACTTCCTGACCGCGAGCATCGGATGGGCAGCGTTCCCGGCCGATGCAGAGAACAGCGACGCGCTGCTTGCCTGTCTGCGCACGGCGCTTGCCGAGGCCAAACGGCCCAACAGCAGGGTGCAGGTCTGCCGCTTTACACCGGCGCTGATGAACGCCGACCATGCCATCGAGACGGAGCGCAGGATTCGGACCGCGCTGGACGAAAACCGCCTGTTCTTCGTCCTCCAGCCCCAGTATGATATCAGCCATCGTCTGAGCGGCTTTGAGGTGCTTGCCCGAATCCGGGAACCGGACGGCAGTATCCTCGGCCCCAATGTGTTTATACCCGTGGCCGAAGAGGCCGGGCTCATCGACAGGATCGACCGTACGGTTTTCCGGGATGCGGCCCGGTTCTTCGGAAAAATCATTCAGAAGACCCACACCGACATCACGCTCAGCGTCAACGTCTCTGTCAGGCATCTGATGAAAAACGATTTTCTGGATGAAGTGAGAGAGATTCTCAAAACCAGCGGGGTTCCCGCCAATCAGCTTGAGATTGAGATTACGGAATCGATCATGATCGATTCGGTCGAGAACGCACTGCAGTGTATCAGCGAGATCAAGAAGATGGGGATCAAAATCGCCATCGACGATTTCGGAACGGGGTATTCTTCCCTCAGCTATCTGAACACCTTCCCGGCCGATCTTTTGAAGGTGGACAAGGCCTTTATCGATCAGATGAACAACAGCGATTCCTCCAGACAGTATGTGGCAACGATCATCTCGATCGGCCATGTCATGAACTTTGCGGTCATGTCGGAAGGCGTGGAGGAAACCGAGCAGCTGGAAACCCTGCGCAGCATCGGCTGTGACTATATCCAGGGCTTCCTCTGGGGGCGCCCGATGATGCCGGAGGACGCGGAAGAGCTGGTTGTCCGGTCTGTACGCTAAGGACCGGAAGGAAACCGGCGCTTCCCTGACAGCCGGGCGGGGCGCGGAGCAGGAGGTGAGGCGCTTGACAATTAAAGGCGGATACCGAAAGTACGGCGAAGTATCCTTCCTGCGCGGTTTCGCGATCACGACTGTGATCTTCATGCACCTCATTCAGGTTTTCGTTGCCCAGGGTGATATCCCCCAGTGGCTGCGTTTTGCCGCCTCCCTCGGGGGGACGGGAGGACATGTGTTTGTCTTCTGCTCGGGCTTCGGCCTCTATCTGAGCTATCTGCACCGGCCGGTTCAGGCCGGTGAATTTCTGAGAAAACGTTTTCTCAAGATCTATATACCTTATATAATAGTAGTCATCATCACCTTCCTGCTGCCGCACGGCGGGGATGAGGCCGAACGGGTCAGAAAGCTGCTGAGCCATATCTTCCTGTATAAGATGTTCTACGAGAAGTACGAGATCAGCTTTGGCCTGCAGTTCTGGTTCATCTCGACAATTCTTCAGCTGTACCTGCTCTTTCCGCTGCTCTGCCGCTTCCGGGAGAAGACCTCCCGGCGCGCTCTGGTCCTGGCGGGCCTGATCATCAGTGTGGTCTGGTGGGTCCTGATGGAAGCGACCGGCCTCGGCGTGTACCGCATCTGGGGAAGCTGCTGCTTCCAGTACCTGTGGGAGTTTACGCTCGGGATGGCGGCGGCGGAGTACATGATGAATACGGAGAGCGTCCGGATCCCCATTTTGGGACTGCTGGCCGCGGCGGCTGTCGGACTCGGTCTGCAGGCGCTGACGGCGCTGCACGGCGGATGGGCGGCGGCCTTCAACGACGTGCCGGCTCTGATCGGCTACGGCTCGGCGGCGCTTCTGCTTTACCATTTCGGAAGACGGATCATCCGGCCCGTCTTCCTCTGGATCGACACGATCTCGTACGAATGGTTCCTTGTCCACACAGAGGTGATGGCACGCTTCTACGGCCATCTGGGGGACCGGATTCCGAACGAGGTGCTGAAAGCCGTGCTGGCGACGGCCTGCAGCCTCGCTGTGGCCTGGCTCTATGCCCAGGTGATCCGGCGGTTGATGAAACGCCTGAACGTCTGATCCTGCACCTATACAACATGCACAAAAAGTCAAGGAAAATTTCTACGTTTTGCACGAAAATTTTTCTTGACTTTTGCTTTGCCCGCTGTTATATTAATTGAGCGTGTGTGCGCAGGCGCATACGCATGCGTTGAAGCGGGAGATTGCTCGCAAAGCGAGGTAACTTCCGTGGAGTATGTCCGGTACCGGGAAACCGGTACGCAATCGGGCGGCTGAAGCCTTTCATTCCACGCGTATATCGCGCGGACAGGTGGCAGACCGGCTGGAACGCCGGTTTGTTTTTCGGACGCGGTCTGATACGCACGGCTGTGTGTATGAAATCGGCTTCATGCGTACGCATCCTTATTAAGGCGGTGCCCAATGCCGCCGCAAAGAACGTACGAAAAGGAGAAAACCAAATGGCAAACACCAGCAAGAACATGATCCGCATTCGTCTCAAGGCCTATGACCATCAGCTGATCGACAAGGCCGCCGAAACCATCGTGGAGGCTGCCAAGCGCACCGACGCGAAAGTTTCTGGCCCCATCCCCCTGCCCACCAAGACCGAGATCGTCACGATTCTTCGTGCCGTTCATAAGTATAAGGACAGCCGCGAGCAGTTTGAGCGCCGTACCCACAAGCGCCTGATCGACATCATGAGCCCCACCCAGAAGACGGTGGAAGCCCTGATGAGTGTGGAAGTCCCCGCCGGCGTCGAGATCGAGATCAAGCTCTGATCCGGCAGCCAGACCCCAGCAAAGCAAGACCCACTGCCTGCAGCGCGAGTCTGCGGGCGGGTTAAGTTGCCAGCCTCCGGATGGGCAGAGCCCAGACCATGCGAGGCAACCAATAACCGATAGGAGGAAAAACCATGAAGAAAGCCATTATTGGCAAGAAGGTCGGCATGACGCAGATCTTCGACGAGATGGGGAAGGTCATCCCCGTCACCGTCATCGAAGCGGGCCCCTGCGTGGTCGTGCAGAAGATGACAGAGGAAAAGGAAGGCTACAATGCCGTCCAGCTCGGCTTTGAAGAAGTCGGCGAGAAGAAGCTTTCGAAGCCGGAGCAGGGCCACCTGAAAAAGGCCGGCGTCGGCATGATGAAGCACCTGAAGGAATTCCGTCTGGAAGATGCCAGCAACCTGGAAGTCGGCGACGTGATCAAGGCGGACTTCTTCGCCGAAGGCGAAAAGGTCGATGTCACCGGCATCAGCAAGGGCAAAGGCTACGCCGGCGTTGTGAAGCGCTACGGCCAGGGCCGCACCCCGACCAGCCACGGCGGCGGCCCGGTTCACCGGCACGCCGGTTCCATGGGTTCGAGCACCGATCCTTCCCGCATTTTCCCGGGTAAGAAGCAGGCCGGACACATGGGCGTCGAGCAGGTCACCGTGCAGAACCTGGACATCGTCAAGGTCGATGCCGAACTGAACCTGATTGCGATCCGCGGTGCCGTCCCCGGCCCGAAGGGAAGCATTGTGTACCTGAAGAACACCGTGAAGGCCCAGCCCGTCAAGAAGGGCGAAGGCGCAGCGGTCAGCGTCAACCCGCAGAAGGCTTCCGCGCGTGTCAACCCGCAGAAGGCCTCCGCACGTACCAAGTAAGGAAAGGAGAGCAGCATAAATGCCTAAAGCAAATGTTTTCAACATGGCAGGCGAGAAGATCGGCGAGATCGAGCTCTCCGAAGCCATCTTCGGCATTCAGCCGAATGAGAGTGTGCTGCATGATTCCGTAAAGAATCACCTGGCCAACTGCCGTCAGGGCACACAGAGCACACTGACCAAGGGCGAGGTTTCCTACACCACCAAGAAGCCCTGGCGTCAGAAGGGCACCGGCCGTGCCCGCGCCGGCTATGCCGGATCCCCCGTGTGGTATCACGGCGGCGTTGCGTTCGCACCGAAGCCGCGCGATTACAGCTACTCGCTCAACAAGAAGGTCAGACGCCTCGCCCTCAAGAGCGCGCTGAGCGCCAAGGCGGCGGAGAGTGAAATCATCGTCATCGACGGCCTGAAGGTTGACGAGATCAAGACCAAGGCCTTCAAGAGCTTCCTCGAGAAGGTCGGCGTGACCGGCAAGGCGCTGGTTGTGACCGAGAATGTCGATGAGAAGGTTGTCAAGTCGGCTCGGAACCTGCCCGGTGTGACCACCACCACCGCGACGATTATCAGCCCCTACATGATTCTCACGAGCGGCAAGATGGTTCTCGACAAGGCTGCCCTCGCCAAGATTGAGGAGGTGTTCGCCTGATGAAAACCGCATATGATGTGATCATCCGCCCGCTCATTACCGAACAGTCGATGGAAGACCTCGACATCAAGAAGTACGCCTTCGTCGTGGCGAAGGACGCCAACAAGATCGAGATCAAGAACGCTGTCGAAGAGATCTTTGACGTTACAGTCATCAAAGTGACCACCGAGAACGTAGACGGCAAAAAGAAACGCAACGGCGCCTATCCCATGGGGCGTTCCGCTTCCTGGAAAAAGGCTGTTGTGAAACTCAGCGCAGATTCGAAGAACATCGAGATCTTCGAAGGCATGGCTTAAGGGAGGGGCAAGAGAATGTCTATTAAAGTCTATAAACCGACCACCCCGGCCAGAAGACAGATGACCGTTTCCGGTTTTGACGGTGTCGACAAGCACGCCAAACCCGAAAAGTCCCTGCTCGAGGTTCTGAAGAAGAACTCCGGCCGCAACAGCTACGGCCGCATCACCGTCCGCCATCAGGGCGGCGGAAACCGCCAGAAGTACCGCGTGATCGACTTCAAGCGCAACAAGGTCGATATGCCTGCCAAGGTTGTTCGTCTTGAGTACGACCCGAACCGCAGCGCGTTCATCGCCCTGTGCGAGTATGAAGACGGCGAGCGCCGCTACATCCTCGCTCCGGTCGGCCTGAGCGCCGGCGACACGATCCTGTCGTCCGCGGCTGCCGATATCAAGCCGGGCAACGCGCTTCCGCTGGCCAATATCCCCGTCGGTACGATCATCCACAACATCGAGCTTTATCCGGGCAAGGGTGCCCAGCTCGTCCGCAGCGCCGGCGTCTCGGCACAGCTGATGGCGAAGGAAGGCGGCATGGCGCAGATTCGTCTCCCCTCGGGCGAGTACCGCAAGGTCCGCCTCGAGTGCATGGCGACCATCGGCCAGGTCGGCAACATCGACCACGCCAACATCCACATCGGCAAGGCCGGCCGCAAACGCCACATGGGCATCCGCCCGACGGTCCGCGGTTCTGTCATGAACCCGGTTGACCACCCGCACGGCGGCGGCGAAGGCAAGTCCCCGGTTGGCCGTCCCGGCCCTGTAACTCCGTGGGGCAAGCCCGCACTGGGTTACAAGACCCGCAAGACGAAGAACCGCACCGATAAGTTCATCGTCAAGCGCCGCAACGCGAAGTAAGGAGGGAAAACGAAATGAGCAGAAGTATCAAGAAAGGCCCCTACGCCGCTCCCGAGCTGCTGAAGAAGGTCGACAAGATGAACCAGAGCGGAAACAAGCAGGTCATCAAGACCTGGTCCCGCGCCTCTACCATTTTCCCGTCCTTTGTCGGACATACGATTGCCGTTCACGACGGACGCCGTCATGTTCCCGTGTATGTCACCGAGGACATGGTCGGACACAAGCTCGGTGAGTTTGCTCCGACCCGTACGTTCCGCGGCCATGCCGGAAGCAAGACCGGCAAGTAAGGAGGAGAAGCAATGGATGAGAAAAAGATTGCCCGTGCGGAGCACAAATACGCACGTATTTCTCCCCGCAAGGTCGAGATCATCTGCAACATGATCCGCGGCAAGGACGCAAAAGTCGCCATGGCCATGATGCAGAACACGCCGAAGGCCGGCTGCGAGCTGATGATCAAGGTTCTCAAGAGTGCGATGGCAAACGCCGAGAACAACTTTGAGATGGATCCTGAAAAGCTCTATGTCGCCGAGACCTATGTCGGCGCCGGCCCGATCCTGAAGCGCGGCATGCCGCGTGCCCAGGGCCGTATGTACCGCATCAACAAACGCACCAGCCACATCATGATCGCCGTGGCTGAGAGAGACTGAGGGAAGGAGGCAGAATTATGGGACAGAAAGTTAATCCGCACGGCCTTCGCGTCGGTGTAATTAAAGACTGGGATTCCAGATGGTATGCCAGAGAAGACAAGGTCGGCGATCTGATTGTTGAGGATTACAAAATCCGCGAGTATCTGAAGAAGACCCTTTATTCCGCCGGTGTTCCCACCATCGAGATCGAGCGCGACTCCTCCAAGGTCCGCATCTACATTCACTGCGCCAGACCCGGCGTCGTAATCGGCAAGGGCGGCCAGGAGATTGAGCGTCTCCGCCAGGAAGTGGAGAAGCTGATCGGTAAGCCCGTCGCCCTCTCGATCGTCGAGATCCGCACCCCCGACACCAATGCGCAGCTGGTTGCCGAGAACATCGCGCAGCAGCTTGAGAAGCGTATCGGCTTCCGCCGTGCAATGAAGAACGCCATGGGCCGCGCCATGAGAATGGGCGCCCGCGGCATCAAGGTCAAGTGCGGCGGCCGTCTCGGCGGCGCTGAGATCGCCAGAAGCGAGACCTATCATGAGGGAACCATCCCCCTGCAGACCATCCGCGCCGACATCGACTACGGCTTTGCCGAGGCCAACACGACCTACGGCCGCATCGGCGTCAAGGTTTGGATCTACAAAGGCGAGGTCCTTTCGCAGACCCTGCGCACCACACCGCGCACGATGGATCTTTCGAAGCCGGCAGGCGAGCGCCGCCGCAGAGACGACCGCCGTCAGGGCGACCGTCGTCCGGGCGGATTCAACCGCGATCGCGGCCAGGGCGGCGAGCGCCGTCAGGGCTACGGCAGCAGACCTGCGGGTCAGGGCGGCTATAACCGCGGACCCCGTCCGGCTGCTCCCGTGAAGGAAGGAGGCAACGACTGATGTTAATGCCCAAGAGAGTCAAATACCGCAGAGTTCAGCGCGGCCGCATGAAGGGCAAAGCTACCCGCGGCAACAGCGTGACCTACGGCGAGTTCGGCCTCTCCGCACAGGAGCCCGGCTGGATTACCTCGAATCAGATCGAGGCAGCCCGTATCGCCATGACGCGTTACACCAAGCGTGGCGGTCAGGTCTGGATCAAGATTTTCCCGGATAAGCCGGTTACCGCAAAGCCGGCCGAGACCCGTATGGGTTCCGGTAAAGGCGCACCCGAGTACTGGGTTGCCGTTGTCAAGCCCGGCAGAGTGATGTTTGAAATTGCCGGTGTTTCGGAAGAGGTTGCCCGTGAGGCGCTCCGTCTTGCCAGCCACAAGCTGCCGATCAAGACCAAGATCGTCGCGAAGGCAGAGACTGAGAATGGTGGTGAAGATGATGAAGGTTAATGAAATCCGTTCCAAGTCGGTCGAAGAGCTCGAAAAGACCCTCGTCGATCTGAAGAAGGACCTGTTCATGCTCCGCATGCAGCATGCCACCAATCATCTTGACAATCCCACACGGATCTCCGCGACCCGCCGTGATATCGCTCGCGTGAAGACCGTGCTGCGCGAGAAGCAGAACTGAGGAGGTAAGCAGGAATGAATACAGAAAGAACTACTTCCCGTAAGGTCCGCGTAGGCAAGGTTGTCTCTGACAAGATGGACAAGACGGTCGTTGTGATCGTGGAAGACCGCGTCGCACACAAGACCTACAAGAAGATTATCGGCCGGACCTATCGTCTGAAGGCGCATGACGAGAACAACGAATGCGGCGTCGGCGACATCGTCCGTGTGATGGAGACCCGCCCCCTGTCCAAGGACAAGAGATGGCGCGTGGTCGAGATCGTTGAGAAGGCCAAGTAAGGAGGCAACAGAATGATTCAGCAGGAAACATATCTGAAGGTTGCCGACAATACCGGCGCCAAAGAACTGAAATGCATCCGCGTTCTGGGCGGCTCCCGGCGCAAATACGCGAGCATCGGCGATGTGATCGTCTGCTCCGTGCGCAAGGCCGCGCCCGGCGGCTCTGTGAAGAAGGGCGACGTCGTGAAGGCGGTTGTCGTCCGCACCGTCAAGCCGGTTCGCCGCGCGGACGGTACCTATGTCCGTTTTGATGAGAACGCTGCGGTTCTGATCAATACCGGCGACAAGAACCCCCGCGGGACCCGTATTTTCGGGCCCGTGGCCCGCGAGCTTCGCGACAGGGAATACATGAAGATCCTGTCTCTGGCTCCCGAAGTGATCTGATGGAGGATATGGACAATGAAGATTAAAAAAGACGATAAGGTCGTTGTTCTCTCCGGCAAGGACAAGGGGAAGCAGGGAAAGGTTCTGATCGCCGATCCGAAGGGCGCAAAGGTTGTCGTGGAAGGCGTCAATGTTGCCACCAAGCATCAGAAGCCCCGCAAGCAGGGTGAAGAGGGCGGCATCATCAAGGTCGAAACCCCGATCTATGTGTCCAAGGTTCAGCTGGTCTGCCCGAAGTGCGGCAAGGCCACCCGCGTCGGCTTCAAGGTCGAGAACGGAAAGAAGACCCGCATCTGCAAAAAGTGCGGCGCTGAAGTCTGAGAGAAAGGAGAACTGAAATCATGACCAGAATGAAAGAAAAGTATGTGAAGGAAGTTGCTCCCGCTCTCATGGAGAAGTTCCAGTACAAGTCGGTCATGCAGATTCCGAAGATTGACAAGATCGTCGTCTCGGTCGGCTGCGGTGACTGCAAGGACAATGCCAAGGCCCTCGATGCCGTCATCAAGGACATCTCGGCCATCACCGGTCAGCATGCGGTTGCGACCACGGCGAGAAAGTCGGTTGCAAACTTCAAGCTGCGTGAAGGCATGAAGGTCGGCGTAAAGGTCACCCTTCGCCAGGACCGTATGTGGGAGTTCCTGGACAGGCTGCTGAACGTGGCCCTGCCCCGTGTGCGTGACTTCCGCGGCATCTCGGCCGACGCTTTCGACGGACGCGGCAACTACAGCCTCGGCCTGAAGGAGCAGATCATCTTCCCCGAGATCGAGTATGACAAGATCGAGAAACTGCGCGGCATGAACATTGCCATCACCACGACTGCAAAGACCGATGAGGAAGCACGCGAGCTTCTGCGTCTGATGGGCGCTCCGTTTGTGGGCTAAGGAGGAAGAAAACATGGCTAAGAAATCAATGATTCTCAAGCAGCAGAGAGATGCAAAGTACTCTACCCGCAAGTATAACCGCTGCAAGATCTGCGGCCGTCCTCACGCCTATCTGCGCAACTACGGCATCTGCCGTATCTGCTTCCGCGAGCTGGCCTACAAGGGCCAGATCCCGGGCGTCCGCAAAGCCAGCTTCTAAACGCTTCGGCATCTGCCGATCAGGCGGATGCCGGACCAAAACGCCATTGAAAGGCCGCGTTCAATCACGTATTGACCCGGAACCTCAATGATATCACCGGGTTTCCCGGTAACTCTGAACAAGGAGGATAAATCATGCAAATCACCGATCCCATTGCTGACATGCTGACCCGTATCCGCAACGCCGGAACCGCGAAGCATGAAACCGTTGACGTCCCCGCTTCCAAGATGAAGAAGTCCATTGCCGAGATTCTTCTGAATGAAGGCTACATCAAGGGCTATCAGGTCCTCGATGACGGCACCCAGGGCGTCATCCGCATCACCCTGAAGTATCTCCCCGGCAAGGAGAAGGCCATCCAGGGTCTCCGCCGCGTCTCGAAGCCCGGCCTGCGCGTGTATGCCGGCGCCGACGAGCTGCCCAGAGTCCTGAAGGGCCTCGGCATTGCCATCATCTCAACCTCCAAGGGCGTCATGACCGACAAGCAGGCTCGCAAAGAGCATGTCGGCGGCGAAGTCCTTGCGTTCATCTGGTAAGGAGGGCGAAAGAATGTCTCGAATCGGAAGAGCCCCCATTACCGTACCGGCAGGGGTTGAAGTAAAAGTTGACGAGCACAACCACATCATCGTCAAGGGGCCGAAGGGCACGCTGGAGCGCGACCTGGTTCCCCAGATGAAGGTAGAGCTCAACGAAGGCGTCCTCCACGTTGTCCGTCCGGACGACACGAAGGAAAACCGTTCCCTTCACGGTCTGACCAGAACCCTGATCGACAACATGGTTGTCGGCGTGACCCAGGGCTTCGAGAAGAAGCTTGAGATCAACGGCGTCGGTTACCGTGCGGCAAAGGAAGGCAAGAACCTGGTTATGAACCTCGGTTATTCGCACCAGATCGTGGTGCCCGAGACCGAAGAGATCCAGATCGATGTCCCCGATGCCAACCACATTGTGATCAAGGGAATTGACAAGCAGAAAGTCGGCCAGTTTGCAGCAGAAGTTCGTGGCAAGAGACCTCCGGAACCCTACAAGGGCAAGGGAATCAAGTATGACTACGAAGTTGTCCGCCGCAAAGAAGGCAAGACCGGTGCCAAGTAAACGGAGGTGTGCCTGAATGATTAAAAGACCCGATACGCGCGCACAGCGCATGAAGCGTCACAGCAGAGTACGCAGCAAGATCTCGGGTACGCCCGAGCGTCCCCGGCTGAGCGTGTTCCGCAGTGAGAACAACATCTATGCGCAGATCATTGACGATGTTGCAGGCAGCACCCTGGTTTCCGCCTCCACGGTGGAAAAGGGCTTCGAAGGCAACGGCGGCAATGTCGAGGCTGCAAAGAAGATCGGCGCTCTGGTTGCAGAGCGCGCCCTCAAGAAGGGCATTGAAGAGGTCGTTTTTGACCGTGGCGGCTATATCTATCACGGCCGCGTCCAGGCTCTGGCCGACGGCGCCCGTGAAGCTGGCCTGAAATTCTGAGGAAGGGGGAAAACGATAATGGCTTATAACAATGACAGAAGAGAGCGCCGCGGCAGAGACGAGGCTCCCTCCGAATTTATTGAAAAGGTAGTTTCCCTCAACCGCGTCAGCAAGACCGTCAAGGGCGGCCGCGTGGCGAAGTTTTCGGCTCTGTGCGTTGTCGGCGACGGCAAAGGCCGCGTCGGTTTCGGCATGGGCAAGGCGAGCGAAGTTTCCGAGGCAATCCGCAAGGGCCTTGAGGATGCCAAGAAGAACATCGTGACCATTACGCTGAGCGGAACAACCATTCCTCACGAAGTGATCGGCGCGTTCGGCGCCGGCCGCGTCCTGCTCAAGCCCGCACCGGAAGGCACCGGCGTTATCGCCGGCGGCGCTGTCCGTGCCGTGGTGGAAGCAGCCGGAATCAAGAACATCCGTACCAAGTGCCTGCGCACCAACAATCCCGCGAACGTTGTTGCCGCCACGATGGAAGGACTCAAGTCCCTGCGTGATGCAGCCCAGGTTGCGTCCGTCAGAGGCAAGAGCCCCGAAGAAATCGGTTAAGGGAGGGCGTGCATCATGGCAAATCTCAGAATCAAGCTGGTCAAGAGCCTCAACGGCAGACTTGACAGCCATATTGCGACGGCTCAGTCTCTCGGTCTGTACAAGATCGGCAATGAGACCGTACAGCCCGACAATCCCCAGACCCGCGGCAAGATTGCCAAGATCGGCTATCTGCTGAAGGTCACCGAAGAATAAGGAGGGCGAGAGCATGCAAATTCATGAACTTTCTCCCATGCCCGGCTCCACGCATGTCGACAAGCGCAAGGGCAGAGGACATGGAACCGGCAACGGCAAGACGGCCGGCCGCGGCCACAAGGGTCAGAAGGCCCGCAGCGGCGGCGGTGTCCGCATCGGATTTGAAGGCGGTCAGATGCCTCTGGCCCGCCGCATCCCGAAGCGCGGATTCAACAACATTTTTGCGAAGCCTCTGGAAGCGGTCAACGTTTCCGCTCTTGAAAAGTTTGAAGACGGTGAAGTTGTCGATGCCGCAGCGCTGCTGGCAAAGGGAATCCTTTCCAAGTGCACCTACGGCGTGAAGTTCCTTGGTGAAGGGGACGTAACCAAAAAGCTTACAGTAAAGGCTGCTGCTTTCTCCGCAACCGCGAAAGAGAAGATCGAAGCGGCCGGCGGAAAGGCAGAGGTGGTCTAAGTGCTTCAGACACTGCGTAATGCCTGGAAAATTGAGGAGCTTCGCAGAAAGATACTCTTTACGGTGCTGATCGTCCTGCTGTACCGTCTCGGCAACGCCGTGCCGGTGCCGTATGTCAACACCACGGCTCTGCAGTATTATTTCGCACAGCTCCAGAATACGGTTCTGGGCCTCTATAACGTGATGTCGGGCGGCGCGTTCTCGACGGCGACCATCTTCGCCCTGAGCATCCAGCCCTACATCAACGCCAGCATCATTATCCAGCTCCTGACCATCGCCATCCCCGCTCTTGAGCGCATGGCCAAGGAAGAGGGAGAGGAAGGACGCAAGAAGATTGCCTCCATTACCCGCTATGCCACCGTCGGCATCGGCCTGCTGATGGGCTTTGCCTATTACATGCTGATGAAGAACAACGGTCTTCTGGCGGAGGAAGCACAGAACAGCGTCTTCGCGGCCATCGTCGTTATCCTCACCTTTACCTCCGGTTCGGCCCTCATCATGTGGCTGGGCGAGCAGATCACGGAGTTCGGTATCGGAAACGGTATTTCGATCATCCTGTTCTCCAGTATCGTTTCCCGTCTTCCCCGCAGCATCATTACCACGATCTCGAACGTCATTAACGGTTCCCTGAAATGGTGGGCGGCGGTCCTGGTCTTCCTCGGCGCGCTGGTACTGATCGTTCTGATCGTGTTTGTCAACGATGCCGAACGCCGTCTCCCGGTCCAGTACGCCAAGCGTGTCGTCGGACGCAAGATGTACGGCGGCCAGAGCACCTATCTGCCGATGAAGGTGAATATGTCCGGCGTTATGCCGATCATCTTCGCACAGTCGATTGCCATGCTTCCCGCTACCATTGCCGCCCTCGCGGGCAGCAAGAGCGACGGCTGGTTTATGAAGCTGTTCGATTCCACCTCGATCACCTACGCCCTGATGTACTTCCTGCTGATCATCTTCTTTGCGTACTTCTACTCCACGATCCAGTTTAACCCCGTCGAGGTCGCAAACAACCTGAAGAAGAACGGCGGCTACATCCCGGGCTTCCGTCCCGGCAAGCCGACCAGCGAGTTCATTCAGAAGGTTCTGAACAAGATCACGCTTTTCGGTGCCATCTATCTGGGCATCGTCGCCTGCACGCCGATCCTGGTTTCGCATTTCTCGAATGCCGAATCGCTGACCGGCCTGAGCCTTGGCGGTACGTCGATCATCATCGCTGTCGGTGTCGCACTCGAAACGGTGCGTGCACTCGAGGCACAGATGATGATGCGCAACTACAAGGGCTTCCTGTCCTGAGGAGGGCACAAGCATGAAACTGATTCTTCTCGGCGCCCCCGGTGCCGGTAAGGGCACCCAGGCTGAAATCCTCAGCAATATCCTGAGTATCCCGACCATTTCGACCGGCAACATCCTGCGTGCGGCCATGAAAAACGGGACGCCCGTGGGACTGCAGGCGAAGGCCTATGTCGAATCCGGCAGGCTGGTTCCGGACGATGTCATCATCGGCATCGTCCAGGAGCGCCTCGCCGAGCCGGACTGCGCAAACGGCTACATCCTGGACGGCGTCCCCCGGACGATCCCCCAGGCGGAGGCCATGGAAAAGCTTGGCATCGGCGTTGATGTCGCGCTTTCCATCGAAGTGGAAGATGAGGTCATTGTCGAGCGCATGGCCGGCCGGCGTACCTGCAAAAACTGCAGCACGACCTTCCATGTGAAAAACAATCCTCCCAAGGCGGAAGGAATCTGCGACCGCTGCGGCGGAGAGCTGAGCATCCGGAAGGATGACGCGCCCGAAACCGTACGCGCCCGTCTGGAAACCTACCACAAAGAGACCGAGCCGCTGATGGCCTTCTATGAGGCCCGCGGCAAACTGGTCAAAGTCGACAACCGTCCGACGATCGAAGAGACAACGGCCGCGATCCGTGCGGCGCTGAGTATCTGAAATGTCGGAAGTCATCTTCATCAAGTCTGATGCGGAAATTGATGCCATGCGCGCGGCCGGACGGATTACGGCCGGTGCGCGCAGCATCGCCCGCCAGGCGATCCGCGACGGGATCAGCACAAAGGAAATCGACCGCGAGGTCCGGGCTTACATCTTGAAAAACGGTGCAACGCCCACCTTTTACCACTACGGCGGTTTCCCCGGAAACCTGTGTGTTTCCGTCAACGAAGAGGTGATCCACGGCATCCCCGGCGCACGTCGGATTCACACCGGCGACATTGTGTCGGTCGATGTAGGGGCCTTCTTCGGCGGGTTCACCGGTGACTGCGCAGGGACCTATCCCGTCGGCGAGGTTTCGGAAGAAGCCGCACGCCTGATGGAAGTTACCCGACAGAGCTTCTTTGAAGCCCTGAAGGTCGTAAAGGAAGGAAACCGCATTTCGGACATCGGAGCGGCTGTGCAGGAATACTGTGAAAGCCGCGGCTTTGGAGTCGTACGGGATTACGTCGGACACGGTGTCGGACGGCATCTGCACGAAGCGCCGGAAATCCCGAACTATGTTCCCGACCGGCGGGAACGGCGTCCGAACCCCCGCCTGAAGAAAGGCATGTGCCTCGCCATCGAGCCGATGATCACGGCCGGCGACTGGCATATCCGGGTGCTGGATAACGACTGGACAGTGGTCACCGTTGACGGATCTCTCGCCGCTCATTATGAAAACACGGTCTGTGTGACCGATGGCGAACCTGAGATCCTGACGATGGCAGATGACATCTGAGACCGAATTTTGGAGGTTGCTGATTTGGCTAAAGACGATGTAATAGAACTCGAGGGAACCGTTGTCGAGTCCCTGCCCAACACCATGTTCCAGGTGGATATCGGAAACGGGCATATTATTCTTGCGCACATCTCCGGAAAGCTCCGGATGAACTTTATCCGTATTCTGCCCGGTGATAAGGTTACGGTTCAGATGTCTCCCTATGACCTGACCCGCGGTCGGATTACCTGGAGAAGCAAGTAAAGTTTTCAGTTTTCAGTTCTTTAAGTATGGAGGGAAATCAATGAAAGTCAGACCTTCTGTAAAGCCCATGTGCGAAAAATGCAAGATCATCAAGCGCAAGGGAAAAGTCATGGTCATCTGCGAGAATCCCAAGCACAAGCAGAGACAGGGCTAATACCAGTTTGCAAAAACGCTTTTGCAGCTCCCTTCCGGCAGGAATAAGCTGCGGAAGCGGCAGAACAACTCAGTATTCAATACAAAATCGAAAGGAAGAAGCGTATTATGGCACGTATAGCCGGCGTTGACCTGCCGAAAGACAAGAGAATCGAAATCGGTCTCACCTATGTCTACGGGATCGGCAGAACCAGCGCAAAGAAAATCCTGGAAGCAACCGGCATCAACCCCGATACCCGCGTAAAAGACCTGACGGACGAAGAAGAGTCCAAGCTGCGTGAGTGCATCGACCACGGTTACATCGTGGAAGGTGACCTGCGCCGCCAGACGGCTCTCGACATCAAGCGCCTCACCGAAATCGGCTGCTATCGCGGCCTGCGTCACCGCAGAGGGCTTCCTGTCCGCGGCCAGAGGAGCAAGACCAATGCCCGTACCCGCAAGGGACCGAAACGCACCATCGCGAACAAGAAGAAGTAAAGGAGGGATATGACACATGGCTGCAAACAACAATAAGAAAAAAGTCCGCACGCGCCGCAGAGAGCGCAAGAACATTGAAAAGGGCCAGGTTCATATCAGCTCTTCTTTCAATAACACCATGGTCACGGTGACCGATACGGCCGGCAACGCCATTTCCTGGGCTTCCGCCGGCGGCCTCGGTTTCCGCGGCAGCAAGAAATCCACCCCCTTCGCCGCCCAGACTGCGGCTGAAACCGCAGCACGCGCTGCGATGGAGCACGGCCTGAAGACCGTCGAGGTCTTTGTCAAGGGCCCCGGCTCCGGACGTGAAGCTGCTATCCGCGCTCTGCAGACGGCAGGACTTGAAGTGACGATGA
>Ga0265298_10004607_pt1 | contig 17560 bp, 16 predicted proteins | sample AusTroGonzalo_MG_3_FD_193486 | JGI IMG/M metagenome (GOLD analysis project Ga0265298, IMG submission 193486) | Bovine rumen microbial communities from tropical cattle in Woodstock, Queensland, Australia - Gonzalo_01 | ecosystem: Host-associated > Mammals > Digestive system > Stomach > Rumen ... | reverse complement strand
GACCGACTTGATTTGGCGACGAACGCTTTCTACCGTTTCTTGGGCAACGGCAAAAACGCCAGAAAGCCCCAGACACAACAAGACTTTAGGAAGGAATGAAAATTTCATGTGTATAAAATACAAAGAAGTTTAACTAAAAAATTTAGAATTTTGAGAAAAATAACGTAAAATCGAGATTTTTAGCTTAAAATCAATATTTAATGCTTTAAAAAGCAAAGAAAACTTCTTGCGGGCGGGGCCCCAGCTCGGAGTTGCGAAGGCCGCACGGGCCCCTCCCTGCACCCTCCCCTTCCTTGGCCGACGCTTTATTCTCTCAACGACTTCCTATTATTGTTTTTTGAATAAATATCCCGCACTCGCAAAATAAAAAGCTACTTAATCACAATTCAGTAGTTGTTTCATGTCCGCGGGGTATGCGTGGCTTTCGAATGTACGCGGTTCTTTCCAGTACGGGAGCTGAAGCTCAACTTTGTACGCAAAAAGCATCTGGTTGCGTGCTCCAAGCACCTTGATATCTTCGTCGGTGAGTTCACCGCCCTGCGCTAGCTTCTGGTAAAATTCACCATCTCGGTAATACAAACGATCCCCCACAATCGGGTAACCCATCTCGGCGAGGTGCGCGCGAATCTGGTGCTTGCGTCCCGTGATAAGTTCCGCCTCAACAAGCGAAAGTTCCGGAGCAATTTCCGGACAATCCAAATGGCGCAAGAGCTTAAAACGCGTAAAGCACTCCTTGCCATCTTCACGGTGGTGCATGCGCAAGCGAATCGGGTCTTCCGGGTCTTCGCGCAAAGGCATATGGCATTCGACCTCGCCTTCCGGGAATTTTCCACGCACGACCGCAAGGTAGAACTTGCGAAGTAAAATGCGGTCCAGATTTTTCTGGAAGCGGGCCGCCGTTTCGCCATACATTGCAAACAAGATAAGTCCACCCGTATCACGGTCCAGGCGGTGCATTGGCGTTGCAGTCTCGGAATCGAATTCACGACGGATAATCGCCGCAAACGTATTGTAGAAAATACGACCCGTATGGTGCACTGGAACACCCGCCGGCTTTGCGACTAGAATAAATTCATCGTCTTCAAAGACCGTTTCAAAATCGGTCGGCACTTCTGGTTCGCTGTAATTCTCAACATGATAAACGACTTTGTCGCCGCGATGCGCAACGGTCTCTACATTAGCAGTCGCACCATTAATCGTCACGAGCCCGCGCGTCAAGCGGTCAATCCAATCTTCGCGGCTGTGGTATGTGAAGCGTTCGCAAAGGGAATCAAGCAAAAGGCGTCCTTCATATTCCGGGCGCACTTCGCTTTCAAAGAACATATCTGACGGAGCCTTAGCCATTTTTATTCCCTGTACAAATCATGCTTGATGATGTAATCGTAAACCGAGGGTTCCAGTCCTTGCGGACAAACGTTGCGGTTCAACAAGAGCGACCTGCGAATCGCCGTGCTGGAATAAACGCCGTTAAAGCCCTGTTCTGGCCCAAGCCAGTAAAGCTGAGCATAGCCGTTACGTTTATGTTGTTCCATATCCGGTTGCGGATAACCATTGCGCGCAAAAACAATCAATTCAATATCCCGGAGCAACAAATGTCCGTTGTAGTTTGTACCATAAAAATTCAAAGGATCACGCCAATGCGGAATGCCTTCATAAGTATCAGCTCCAGTAAGCAAGCGGAAGTTGATTTCCGGAAATTTTTCCTTGAGGTTCATCAAGAATACATACGAGCCGCGATAATCCCCCTGTTCAATTTCCAAATCAGAAAGGAACAATCTTTTGTCGCCAGAAAAAGCAAGTTCAAGCATCGCAAAGCGATCTTCAGGCGAAGCATTCAACTGTTTGTCCCAACGATCCGGACTCGGCATAAACCAGACTTCATCACAAAAACCGCGATCAAGACAAGTTCTCGCCACACGCATATGATCTTTATGTACCGGGTCAAAAGCGCCACCCAAAACAGCAACATTCTTCATTTCTCAACTCATCAAATACTTATTACAAACTAATAAACGAATACAGCAAAGCCAAGATTCATCTGGAGTCTTCCCCCAGAAACATCCTTATCGATGAAGGGATCGTAATGTTCACGAACCCAGCGATAGCCAATATCCAACGTCAAAAAAGTTCTCGTGAAAACAATCCAGAACGTACCAAAACCGACACCCCATTCATTCCAGGCGATATCCCCATTTTCACTCAATGCACTCACCCGAGAATAGGAACCCATCACATAGAATTCACTCAAAAGATGGACGCCTAGGTCAATGCTAAAATCAGACGTTTCAACTTCGGTCTTCTTATTTTCGCCATCCCTTTCTTCGTAACTTGAAAATCCGTATCCAAGGCGAGCAAAAGCAAGGCCCGGCATCCAAGCTCCAAGCGTAGGCTTGATTTGACAAACGCCAACACCGTGACCATCGCCGACCCCCGCACCTGAGCCAAGTCCAAAGGAACCGCCCAAGAACAACGGCAAACGTGTATTCAGCCCCGATCCTGCCGGAACCGCTTGTCCAAAAGGACTCATGACCGCCGGAGAACTCCCCGAAACAGCACCTTGAGCAAAGGATGCAGTCACCCCCCAAAACATGAAGGCGACAAGCCATAAAATGCACTTCAAGAATTTTGAATTTTTCATATCAAAGCACCAAAATCAAAGCAAAGGAAAGACCAAGCACAGCGTTTAAAAACGCATCATATTTCGAAACGAGATAGCTCTTTTGAGAAAGCGCCCTATCATTCAAGACCTGTACCAGAACCTTATCGGAAATAGACACAGTTATAAGCAACTTTACGACAACCAAAGCGACAAGCCAAATAACGATATCCGAGAAATAAATGATTACAGAATAACCCAAAGACAAGACTCCAGACAAAAGAGCGTTAGATCGGCGCAAATCAGCATCGGAGGCTGCATTGTCCTTTGCCAATCTCAAAAATTCGCCAGCTTTTTCAGACACGATCTTAAAGCTCGCGCAAAATTCAGAAATATTATATCCCATCAAAATAATCGATGCAACAAGCGCAATTTTCACCATATAATCAGACATTGAATTACTTTCCTGAATTCAAAATTCGTACATAACTTGCATAACGGGCTTCGGAAATCTTGCCCGATTCTACGGCAGCACGCACAGCGCAGCCCGGTTCTTTAAGATGCTTGCAGTTACTAAACTTGCACGTAAAATGGTCGTCTTCAAAAAATCCCGGGAAAATTTTGGCCAGCGTTTCCGGTTCCATGTCCATAAGACCAATACTACGGATTCCCGGAGTATCAATCACGTAACCACCGCCCGGGAAATCAAACAAGCTCGAAGAGGTCGTCGTATGGCGCCCCTTGCCATCGCGTTCTCGGACATCTCCCGTACGCAGTTCGGCATGCGGAACAAGTTCATTGATGAGCGTTGACTTGCCGACACCGCTCATGCCACTAAAGACAGAAGACTTCCCGACAAGTTCATTGCGCAAGACCTCAAGTCCATCCCCGCTTTTTACGCTCACGGGAATCACCTTGTCCACGATTTTCATGAAATCCCGGATATCGCTTGACAAATCAGCTTCACCATTCGGCAACAAGTCCATCTTGGTGAGCACGAGCACAAACGGCAAATCGTTTAAGTTTGCGGCAAGCAAAAAGCGATCCATAAAACCGTAATTGAATTCCGGCTGCGTCACGCTCGCGACAATCACGACCTGATCGATATTTGCGGCAAGCGTCTGCTGTTTGTAGAAACTGTCACGCGGTCCCGGGCGCTTAAGTTCACTCTTTCGCGGGAGCACTCGTACAACGCAATACTTCTGCGAACCGACACCATCGCCTTCGTCATCACCATCGTTCACTAGCCCAAGCAAAACGCGGTCGCCAACGGCAGGGAATTCCCCAAGAGTCTTGGAAGTCGTCGCACGGTACATGGCGGTAACAGTAGACGGTAGGAAGTAGGAAGTAGGAAGGTTGTCATGCCCGCCTTGAGCGGGCATCTCCCCAGCATTGAGGCGCACTTCGCAGGTGCGGCGGTGGACTTCGAGCACAAGCCCTTCCACGCAATTTTCTTCGCCGATATTTTCAACTGGATTTTTGATGCGCTTGATTTTCGCCTTTTTAAATTCGCGGCTAAAACGCTCCTTGATCGGGCGTTCGTCAACGACACCTGACTCCAATTCGCGCATCACGTCGATACGGCGGCTTCGGTGTTCGCGCCTGGACGTGCGTACACTTTTCAAAGGAGCTTCATTTTCGTCGGAATCAAAATCGTTATTTCGCATCTTTCTTCAATTTAGAAAGTTTTTCGTCTTCAATTTCCCGCGTTTCTTCCAATTCCTCTTCAGTCACCGGACGTCCACGGCGAATGGATTCCATCAAAAAATGAATCGCCTTTAGGCGGCCATTGCACTTTTCAATGCAATTATCATAAAAGCCCTTCGTTTTCCAGTCGCTTTCGGGAATATGTTCTGCGGCATACAGAAAGTGTTCCACACAAATAGAAAGCTGGTCGGCTTCCTTCCTCAAATCTTCCAAATTACTCTTCGTAAAAAAAGGCATGGTGTAAAGATAGAAATTAGTAGACAGTAGGAAGTTAGAAGTAGGAAGAAGAAAGATATCGGCAAGGCATGGAACTAACAAATGTACTTTTCCACACATTTAAGGTAATTTTAAAGAGGAACTCTTTTCACAATGACCTTTTTTGTCTATTATTCAGTCGTAATCGAAGGGAAATTCCATGCTTTCTACGTTTTTCACGCTTTTTAAGATGACACGCCCAGTAAACATCGCGATTGCAGCAATAACACTTCTCGTGGGCTATATTTTACTACAACACACCCCAACAGCCCCTGTTCTAATTCTACAGATTCTCGGCTTTGCCTGCGCCATCGGATTTGCAAACATCGATAACGACATCCTCGACCTGGAAAGCGACAAGTTGAATCGCCCAGAACGCCCCCTCGTGACAGGCAAAGTTTCTGTAAAGACCGCCCGTACAACGTGTTATACCCTCGCCGTCATCATGCTTCTCTGTGGAATTGGAGATAGCGTCTTACAAAACGTCAGATTTATGGAAATCGTCAAAGATCCAGAACACGCCCTGGATTTCGGATGGATGGGGGCCGTCATCCTAGCCTTCCCGATGTGGTTTTTCGCATTGCTCGGCGCACTCCTCATTGCCTACAACCGTAAATTAAAGCACTCCCCCGCACTTAAAAACATTACCGTAGCGTTCCTCTGCACAACCCCCATTTTATATGCGCTACAACATTTTTTCAACTTTTCCTGCAACAACAATCCCGAAGAACACATGTGGGCCATCATCCCAGCCATTCCCTTCGCGTTTTTACTCACTATCGCCCGAGAAATCTACAAAGATCTGGAAGACATGACTGGAGACCTCAAAGCCGGCATCATGACATTCCCGCTCGTCGCCGGAGACAAAGTCGCTAGACGACTTGCAGCAGACATCATCATTTTCACATGGATATCGCTCCCAGTTCCGGTATTTTTCTTAGACAAACTCTTTGAGCACAACTATCCACCCGTTTTCCTAGCCATAACGGCAGTGACACTCACCCCGTGCTTTCTCATCGCCATCTTGAACGCCCACCGCAAAAATTACCGACGCGCTCAATCCGTTACAAAAATTGCAATGTTCCTTGGACTGATCGCTCTGTTAGTCTGTTCAATGATTTAGTCTAGTATTAGTAAAACCAATGTAAAATATTTTACATTTTATGTAATGTTTTACATTTTATGTTTTACAATTTTTGTAAAAAACATTCTTGGAACCACAAGATTCTTCATTGGCACGCATTTTGCTTTTCCGCGGCGTCCGCTTCCCAGCTTGCACCCGTACGGGTGAGCTACGGCCTTCGAGGCAAGGGAGGCTCCACTTCAAAGAGGCGTTATGCTCGAAGAATTGCATGAAGAATGCGGCGTCATCGGTATCTATAACGGTGACAACATCGCCCGCAATGTAGCCATGGGACTTTACGCATTACAGCACCGCGGCCAGGAAAGTGCCGGGTTCGCTGTTTCTGACGGTGACAAAGTCCGAGTCCGCAAGTCCATGGGTCTGGTTTCCACCCTTTTAAGAGATTACAACATCGACGAACTGCAAGGTTTTGCAGGCATTGGCCACGTGCGTTACAGCACCACAGGGGCATCCACCCTCGCAAACGCACAGCCGATTTTGATCAGCTGCAAGTGGGGACAAATCGCAGTCGCCCACAACGGGAACATCACAAACGCCCCCGAACTCCGCGCCGAGATGGAAGCCGACGGCCACATTTTCCAGACCACATCCGATTCTGAAATTCTCCTGCACGAAATTGCCCGCACAAAGGCGGACACTTTAGGCGAAGCCATCAAAATTGCCATCAGCAAATTCACCGGCAGCTTCTGCCTTGTATTCTTAAGCAAAGACACGATGTACGTCGCTCGCGACGGTTACGGTTTTAGACCGTTCTCGATTGCCCGCATGGGAAAATCCTGGTGCGTCGCTAGCGAAACCTGCGCCTTCGACTTGCTCGGAGCGAACTACGTTCGCGACATTCAGCCCGGCGAATTCTTGACCATCACCAAGAACGGCCTCCACTCCGAACGCTTTACGCAAAAAGACCGCCTCGCCCACTGCATTTTCGAATACATATACTTCAGCCGTCCGGACTCCAAGATTTTCGAGCAGAGCTGCGACAAGATCCGCCGCAAGATGGGCAAGCAGCTCGCCAAGGAATGCCCCGTCGATGCCGACATCGTTATTTCTGTGCCGGATAGCGCAACCACGGCAGCACTCGGTTACGCTCAAGCTAGCGGCATCCGTTTTGAAATCGGGCTTTTGAGAAACCACTATGTAGGCCGCACATTCATCGACCCGACGCAAAACGTGCGCGAGCAAAAAGTCCGTTTAAAATTCAACCCGATCGAAGGCGTTCTTAAGAACAAACGCGTTTGCGTTGTCGAAGATTCCATCGTCCGCGGAACAACACTCCGCATTCTCTCGAGAATGCTGCGCGATGCTGGCGCCCTCGAAGTGCACATCCGCATTGCTTCACCTCCGGTTGCACACCCGTGCTTCTTCGGGATGGACTTCCCGAGCCAAGGCGAACTTGCCGCAAGCTCCATGACTCCCGATGAAATTGCCAAAATGCTCGGTGTAGAAAGTCTCGGATACCTGAGCGTCGAAGGCATGAAAAATTGCACCGGCGAAGGCGAAAACTACTGCGCCGCCTGCTTTGACAACTGCTACCCCGATTACATCGGCGCCCACGCCGAAAAGACGAGATGCGGGTAAAATAGACGAAAGACGAGAAAGGCGGGCTAAAGCCCGCCATTTTTTCTATTGACCAACGACTATTGACCAACAACTACTACTTAAGCGTTTTCGAAAGTCCAGCGGATATGGTCATTCAAGAAGTCATGCGCATCAAACGCAAGACCGAAGCAATCCCTGATTTTCTGGACATCATAAAGCATTGGTTCCTCGCCCCAGCCCATGTCAGTCTCGACAATCTTGGAAGTACATCCCGGCTTGAGAGCAATCATCTTCTGCGCGATTTCCTTCCAGCTGATCCATTCGGAACCGAGCCCCAAGAAGATTTCTTCGTTGTAATCGGATTCCAGCAATTTCATATAAATTTCAGCCTGCTGGGATGCATGGATAAACTGCGTACCGTCGTTCTTGATGATATTGATATCGCGGTTTTCCTTGACGGCGTATGCCATTTCAAAGAAACGGCGGTCCGGTTGCGAGCAACCATCGGGAAAAGCCGGATTGCCAAACGTATAACCCGGACGGATGATATTGCGCTTCATCTTGACTTCGGGGAACTGGCTTCCATAACCATGGCTAAAGCCAAGCACGTAAGCTTCACCAGCAGCCTTAGTCGCGCCATACAAATCAATCGGCATATTGCTCGTGGTTTCACGCATTTCGGAACGCACGCGTCCCATTGCAGATGTGCTACTCGTCATGATGAACTTTTCACAACCTGCACGTGCAGACATTTCCAAAAGAGCAACTGTTGCACGGGTATCGTTCATGAGCATTGCGCTCGGGGAATCGCCCCAGCCAAGTGCCACGTGAATGCAAGCATCGCAGCCTATCAATCCCTCGCCCATTTTTTCAAAATCGGTTAGGGCAGCCTCGACAAACGATACATTCGGATTAGCTCTTAACGTCGGCACCTTGTTTGGGTGGCGCGTCGCGACAACAACTTCGTGCCCTTTCTCCAAGAGGGCCTTGACCACATAATGACCAATAAAGCCTGTTCCACCCGTTACAAAGACTCGCATAAGAACTCCTTTTTAACACCTATTTTTTTCAATATAGATTTTGTCGGTTCATTTCGGCAAGATTCATAAAAATTTATTTGCAGATTTAGGGAGCTTTTCAGGTTGTTTTTAAGGATTTTAACATAGCGATTTCTAGCAGCTATCAACTAATAACCATTGACCAACAACTATTGACCAATAACTAATTTACTAGATTAAATCACTGAAAATTCTAGTGAGGTTTTTATGTCCCGTTTACGCGTTTTGGTATTGATGGGTGGCCCATCTACCGAACATGATGTTTCTGTCGTTAGCGGTACTGGCGTTGTGCGCGCCATGGATCCGGATAAGTACAACATCCACCCGGTGCTCATTGACAAGGACGGCACCTGGCACTGGTCTTCCCGTGAACTTTCTCCGTACCAGAAGGCAAACTTCTCGGAAAACTATTTCCACAGCCTCGAAGGCACGGCCGCCAACAAGAAAAAGTCCCCGGCACTTTCGGAACTTCCATCGGCAGACATTGCATTCCTCGCCCTCCACGGCAAGTGGGGCGAAGACGGCCACATCCAGGCCATGCTCGAAAACTGGAACATTCCGTACACGGGCTGCGGACTTTTGGCATCGGCACTCGCTATGGACAAGATCAAATCCAAGGAAATTTACCGTGCAAACGGCATCCCGACTCCGCCTTACCGTGTCATCTGGAAGCACGACTTTACCGGAGACACGCTCGTAAGCGTTGCCGACGAACTCGGATTCCCGCTTGTGATCAAGGACCCGCTAGGCGGCTCTTCTATCGGCATTGGCATCGCCAAGAATCTCGACGAAGCCGGCAAGATTGCCCAGGACTTGTTCAAGGATTCCAACCGTTTGCTCTGCGAAAAGTTCATCGCCGGTGGCGAAGCTAGCTGCGGTTATATCGAAGGCGAAAAGCCCTTGCCGCCGACCGAAATGCGCATGACGACCCGCGAATACTTTGACTTCGAAGCGAAGTACAATGGCGAATGCCAAGAAGTCACGCCGGCTGAATTTGCGCCGGAACTCACGGCACGCATCCAGGAACTCGTCAAAAACGCCCACTACGCATTGGGCGGTGCTGGCTACAGCCGCACGGACGTCCGCATCACGAAGGACGGCGAACTCTTTGCGATTGAAACGAACACGCTCCCGGGCATGACCCCGACATCGCTGTTGCCGCAACAGGCAGCCTGCGTTGGCATCACCTACAGCCAGCTTATCGATCTCATCATCGACAAGAGCTTGGAGATTAAGCGTTAGGCCGCTTCGCGGCAGTTCTGAGTTAAAAGTTACTAGTTACTAGATAAAATTCTAGCATCACTAGTAACTAGTAACTACGAACTAGTAACTACGAACTAGTAATTATGAACTATAACTTAATAGTAGATACATCCCGAAAGGGAATCTCAATGGCGCTGTGCGCGGACTCGGTTTACGAAGAAATGGTCGATCCGTCTGCCAAGGGCGAAATCTTGAGCGCAAGCCTGGATAATCTTTTGGCTAAAGTTGGCGCCACACTTGATGACGTGAAACGCGTCATGGTAACGGTAGGCCCAGGTTCATTCAGCGGACTTCGCACGGGCGTTGCATTCTGCCAGGGGCTTTGCTTTAGCGGTAAACGCAATTTGTATGGTGTGACGACATTACAGGCCCTCGCCTGCTTTGCTTACGCTCCCAATGAATCTGTTGCAGTCGTGATTCGCGCACGCAATGGATTTTGGTACTTGCGATTGAACAACGAAGAAAGCTTTATCGAAACCGCGGATGTCGTTGCACGACTCCAGGCAAGCTCCGTGAAGAACGTCGTTGTCGATGCCGCTGCACTTGCAGACGAAGCGCTTGTTGCCGTATTCAAGGAAAAAGGAATCGCCACAACGCTTGATACAGAAAAGCCTCTCAGCATGTGGATTCCACTTTTTGAGACCGTGAAGCCATCACTGATTCAAGAAGCGAACTACATCCAACCCTCGTACTTCGAGAAGTTGAAAACTTAGTAAGCGGTAGGAAGTAGACAGTAGGAAGCGGAATAGCAAATGCAGTTGCGACAAATGACTGAAAAAGACTTGCCACAAGTTCTCGGAATTCAGCGTGAACTTGCGTTTCAGGATTGGAACGAAAAGCAGTTCCTGTCGGAAATCCGTGCAAGCTACGCGTACTGCGTTGTCTGCGAAGATGATAGAGACTGTTTGAAAAGCGACTCAAGCCAAGCACTTCTAGGCTATGCCGTTTTTCATTTGCTAGGCCCCGATTCAGAACTGTTGAGTATCGCCACGCGGACTTCAGAACAATGTAAAGGCATTGGCAGCCAGCTTTTGAAAGCAGGTTTGGACAAGCTCACCGAAAATGGCGACCAATGCTTTTTGGAAGTTCGCAACAGCAATGCCAAAGCCCGATCCTTTTACGAGAAGCATGGATTCAAGCTATACAGCATTCGAAAAAAATACTATGCAGATGGAGAAGACGCAGCACTGTATAAATTCAGCAGGTAATTATTTTGTCAAAAATTTTAAAATCTGATAAAAACGACCGTAAAAAGAAAAATTTCAGCGTGGGGATAACCCTACTCGTATTGCTTTTCATCGCCATTTTGACATATATCATTTTTGAAAAAAGCGGTCATTGGCTTGTTGACGACAATGAATTTGAACATGTCAAATGGGTGGCAGTTCTTGACGGTCAATCCGCTGACCTAGAGCGTAGCGACTACGCCGCAAATCTTTTAAGAGAAGGCAAAGCCGATTCTGTCCTCCTCCTTGGACGACGTGTTTATCGCAACCGCAGCAATTCCGAATATTATGCCGAAGACTTCATGAAACTCGGCGCATTTGACAGCAACGCCGTTTTTCTCGTTCCGCACAACGACCCATCCACCATCAGTGAAGCGTACTCGCTCGTTCCGTGGCTCAAGAAACATAACGCCGACACGGTTCTACTACTGACATCAGCGGCATCGACCTACCGAGTTAAAAGAATATTCCAGAAACTTTCAGGCAACAGTCCCGTTTACATCACAAAAGACATCCACCATATCACCTACAACCCATCCAACTGGTATAGCAATCGAGAATCGCGCAAAGATTGGATCCGAGGCTGGGCCGCGCTATTCGTCTCATATTTTGACTTATTCAACACCGACACCCTAGAAGCCGTCGATTCTTCTTATTATAAGCCCATTCGCTCATATGCAGATTACAAAAGGGAAATCCGTTCCAATGTCAACCTGCAAAAGCTCTTGCCCAAAATTGAAGACAAGATAAAGATAGAATCGGAAAAAGAAGCCATAAAGGATTCTGTGAAAGCTTCGGTCAAGGATACAGCAAAAGTCAAAGAGCCATCCAAAGATGCACCCAAGGCTACAATGAAAGAACAGCCAAAAGAAAAAGCTGTAGAAAAGAAAGTAGATGCAAAAACGCCTAACAAGACGCCAGCAAAGCAAAGCAAGAAATAACTAGAGGGCTATGGCCCTGTCAAAGCAGGGCATGCCCCCTCGCAGAGTACGATGATTTCAATTAAACGCTTAGCAACAAGAGAGCTGCGGTCAAAGGCGCACTCCAGTTGATAGCGACTTCGTTACTTGCAAAAGAGCTTTGTTCATCCGCATAGGACAAGCCTCGCGTATCCCCCATGTAATGCGGATTCCTGTGCGTGTCTTGACGATCTTCGTTAATGCCCCCCACGACAAGTCCCGGAACAGGTTCAACAACACCATCGGAATGACTTATGCGATGATGCGGAAACTTCGGAGAACTCCACGCCGACCCCGTCACAAAGCTTACATCCACAGGGTTTTTGCCATAGACAAACTCGACCTGATTCATCGCCGCATCGAGATATTTGGGTTCATTAAACCATTCATACGCTAAATACAAAGTCAACGCATGGTTAGCAATATCGCCATTGCTTCCCCAAATGAACTTACGGATAGAAAGTCCATACGGGTCTTCTTTTTGTAAATGCAAAATTTCATCGGCGGTATACTTGAACGCCATTCGCGCACGCTCTTTCCATTTGCAATCGAAAGTCGCCAAGGCAAACCAAGCCAGGTTCTGCGTTGAACGCCATTGCAACCCATATGTAGGCAAGTACGTATCCATGTCCACCGGAATTTGACTTTCCAAACGTTCCAACAAGCCAGCGACACTCACATCGGCAACGCTTTCTACATTTTTCAGTTCGCGGAACAGCATCGCGCGCGCCCAGAAGAAATCATCGCCTAAATCAGAATCGCCGTATCCACCACTACCTTCCGTATTGTGAGGCCAATCCACTTCGGGATTTTTTTCAGCCCAAAGGTATGCGCGAATCGCAGCAAACAGGCACTTTGTTGCAAATTCACTATCAACATTCAAATAAACGTGGTGAGCCTGAGCCAGAGCAGCGGCAAAGTTGAGCGTCGAAGAAGTCGACTTTCCAAGAATGTAACGTTTTTGCGAAGCATCCGATTCCGACGGCGTTACAAAGCCATCCCAACGGTACGGAGTCACCTTGAAGAACACGCCTCCATCTTCGTCTTGCATGCGCAGGAAAAAATCAAGCTCAAAGCGAATTTCATCAAGCAAACTCGCAGGAAGTTCAAACGATTCCTTAAAAGAAGCCCCGCCAACAATCGGTAGCCTTTGAGAATGAGACTGCATCAACTCGCAGCCAAGCATCAACGTCGCGACACTCACGCCGCCATTCACAATGTACTTGCCATAGTCGCCAGCATCGTACCAACCACCATGGGCATTCCAAAGTCCCGCGCGATTCATCGTCGGATGGAATTCAATAGCACCGTCCAAGTGCGCCGCAGGACGCGCCCATACACCAGCAAAACGCTCCGGCAATTCGACGCCGCTCCGCTGATAATAGAACGACTTGATATTCGCTTTGAGTTCACGAACAATCCATTCATCAGAAACATCAAACAAATGCGACTTCACACTAAAGTCATCTAGGACAATCTGGTATCGCCCTGGAGTCGTTACCGCGGAAAAATCACCCTTATACAGAAATTCTCCCGTATAATCGCAATGGGAAATTTTTTCAGCAACCCCTTCATAAACAACCTGAGCCCCGCAGTCCACAATTTTGAACTTCACCGATGGTACAGAGGCATCCTCCGAAAAGGCTACCAAAAAAGTCTTGTTTTTTGCGGGAGCATAGCCCGGATGGCAATAATGAATTTTAACGTCCATATCCTAAGAATAACTTTTTTCAGGCAAACACGTGTGACAAATTGTGATACACACCGTATACCGCAGGGAACAACAAAAAATGTAAAAAGTAAAACAAACGATACATAAAAAAACAGTCAAAATACCTTATCTGTTTTACACAGCGATATTACACATTTATCACATTTATATTTAGATTTTATACCATGAAAAAGCCACTCAAAATCACCCTCATTGTATTAGGATCTTTGATCCTCCTCTACTTCGTCACACTACTCGTAGCGCCCAAGATTGCACGTAGCTACATCGAAGAGCACTCCAAGGAAATGATTGGCCGAAGCATCACCATCAAAGACATCAGCCTGAACCCGTTCACCTACGTTTTGGACGTGGACACGCTTGCCATCTTGGAAGCTGACGACAAGACTCGTTTTGTCGCATTCGACAAGTTCAGCATGAACATCAATCCGCTCAAGCTCTTCACGAGGACGCTTGACATCAGCGACATCTACATGAAGGCGCTCTACGTCCGCGTCAAGCAGCACGGCGAACGTTTCAACTTCACCGACATTCTAGACTTTCTCGCTCAAAAGGATAGCCTCTACTACGCCGAGCACCCCGAAGAGAAAAAAGTGCAAGACAGCACAAGCAAGAGCGCAGCAGAAATTGCAGCCGGCCTTCCAGTCAAGCTCAGCCTTAGGAATATCGTCTTTGAAAAAGGAAACATCATCTATCAAGACACAAAAGTCGGATCCAAGTTCCATCTCAAGGACTTTTCCATCAACATACCGGCAATCTACCTCGAAGACAATGCCACCGGCGTAGACGTGAGCCTCAAGTTTGCAGACGGCGGCGACCTGAATGTGAAGGTTGACGCCAATATGGCAACGTACGACTTTAACATATTCCTGAACCTGCACAGATTTGCTCTCGCCTGCATCAAGCCCTACTTGAACGACTACATCAGTTACAAGGACTTTGCGGGATACCTTTCGGCAAATATCGCCATCAGCGGCAACCTCAACAGCATCCTAGCCTCCAACGTCAAAGGCAAAGTGACACTTGACAAAGTTGATCTGACAGAAAACAGCGGAAGCAAGCTCGGAGCAGAAAACGTAATCGTAGGCATAGGCAAGGCAAACCTCGTCGATAACGAGTTTCTTATCGACTCCGTCATTGTCGATGGAGCATTCGCCCACATCGACCTTTATAAGAACGGCAAGACGAACTTTGATGTGCTCCTTGCTCCAATGAACAAGGGTGAAGCAACAGCAAACGATTCTACAGCGACAGACACCACGCAAGTCGCAGCAGCCGCTGAAGACGCAACGCCAAAAGCTGAACCCAAGGCCGAACCAGCAGCCGAGCCAGTCGACACCACAAAGGCTGCATCTGCAGAACCGACAAAGGCAAAGAAGCTCAAGGCCAAGATTAACAAGCTGCTCATCAAGAACACCGTCGTCACCGCCACAGATCACACCATTATCCGCCCGTTCAACTACAAAGTTAGCGCAATCACCGTCTCGGGTCAGAACATCAACTACGACACGCCTTGCAACGTGAATGTCTCTGCAGCATTCCCCGAAGGCGGAAGCCTCTCGCTCAAGTATCATGGTGCACTCAGCAATCTCAAGACGATGGACATCTACATCAGCGTGAAAAACCTGGTGCTCAAACATTTCTCGAACTACTCGCTACACTACACGGCCTACCCCATCAAGGCAGGTACACTCGCCTTCGCAAGCGAAAACAAGATTGTCGACCGCAACCTAGACAGCAAGAACACGATCGATATTTACAACATTACCGTCGGCGACAAGGTCGACGACATTGATCCAGAATACACCGTCCCGATGAAAATCGGTCTCTACATCTTGAAAGACAAGGACGACAAGATTCAATTCGACGTCCCGGTCAAAGGGAACTTAGACGACCCAGAATTCTCTTACGGCAAGATTATTTGGAAGACCGTCGTGAACCTGCTTGTGAAAGTCGCAATTTCTCCGTTCAGACTTGTAGGAAACCTCGCCATGGCAGGTGCCAACGCTCTCGGTTTTGACCTCGGCAAGAACAACGAAGTGCTGATTGACGCCAACACCGAAACATTCACTAGCGAACAGTACGCGAAAGCCATCAAGATGACGGAAATGATTCAAAAAGATCCGAACTTGATGCTCACATTCACGCAGTACTACAACCCGCGTAAGACAGCCAAGGAATACAAAGTCAAGCAACTCAAGATCGATTTCTATAAACAAAAAAACAACAAGACGGAACTGAACGAACTTGACCACCGAGCCATCGATGAAATGGACGAAAAGGATACAGAATTCAAAGCTTACGTCAAGGAACATTCCGCAGAAATTGACAAGAACTACATGATGAAGGTTCTCCCCAAGATGGCCGCCCAACGCAACGCCGACCTCCTCAAGGTTTTACGCGCACAACCGGGCATCACCAAGAAAAATTTGAAAGTCATCACGGCTCCGAGAGACGCCCTCCGCAGCTACAAGGAAAAGCCTATGTACAAAGTAACAGTAGACGTACAATAGAGCCGAAGGCGCTGTTACGAGTTACTAGTTATTAGTTAATAGTTACTAGTGGAATGCAAAAAGGGCATCGCTTAGCGATGTCCTTTCTTAATTGCAAATTGGCAAGCCGCGCAATCCTGCGCAACCCCTTTTAAAAATCATTCATGAATCACGGCGCCCGCAAGCTTCTGGTTTGCTACCTTGACACGATCCCAAAGAATAGCATCGCTAACTTCGGAATTTTCAATCACGCAACCATCCCCAACCGACACGTTAGGACCGACCTTGGAATTCTTGATAACCACGTTTTTGCCGATGTGGCATGGCATGATGATTTCAGAACCGTCAAATGCATTCGAAGCGGATTTTTCATCGCGCTGCAAGATGTAAGCATTCGTAGCAAGTAACGTTTCTACAAGACCGCAGTCCAGCCACTTTTGTACAGGAGCTGTGCGGAACTTGCATCCACCCTGGATCATGCGTTCAAGAGCATCCGTAAGCTGGAATTCGCCCTTCGTGCGGATGTCGTTCTGCATAAGGTAGTTCAAGGCATCCTTGAGCGCCTTGACATCCTTGATGTAATAGATACCAACAATAGCTTCGTCCGAAACGAACTCCTGCGGCTTTTCCACCAAACGTTCAATACGGCCATCCTTATCCGTCACGGCAACGCCAAAACGCTTCGGGTCTGCAACCTTGAATGTGTAGAGAACATTTTCCGACACATTTTTCAGAATAGACAAATCAGCTTCAAACAGCGTATCACCAAGGATGATCAAAAGGGGTTCATCGTCGCTCACATACGGGAGCGCAAGGCTAATCGCCTCACCCAAGCCCTGCGGATTGGACTGGACCACCGTACGGACAGCGCCCCATTCAGGCTTTTGCTTCAAGAATTCATCAACAACAGAAGCCTTATACCCTGTAATAAAAATCGTCTCAGAAGGATTCAAAAAAAGAGCATCATCGACAATCCAATCAATGATCGTCTTACCAGCAACAGGCAACAAGCACTTTGGCAAATTTTCCGTGTATGGACGAAGGCGAATGCCATTTCCAGCAACAGGAAGCACAATTTTCATTCAAAAACCTTTTTTAATTTAGTGTTCTCAAACACCCTTACGTAGGACTATAAGATAAAAAAAACGTAATAAAAAAGCACACTTTTTTATGCGTTTCAGGCCTATTTCTCTGCTTTTTTATTCTAATAGAGCACACAAAAGTTCCATTTTTTTTGCCGTTTCATTTTTCAACACTTCAAGTTGAGCAAAAAAGGATTTGATTAGCGGAGTTTCAAAATTAAACAACCAAAGACATTTCATTTGCAAGTCTCCTCGCTGGAACGTTCAATTACGGTTTGGCACGGAAATTGCTTCAAGAAGGTCGAAACAAAAATATGGTCCAATTTGGAACAGCACTAATGTTCATGGGCCAACCAATTTAACACGGGCAAAAGCCCAAAAGAGGATAAGAATAATGATCAAGCCTTTAGCAGATCGAATCGTTGTCAAGCCGGCCGAAGCCGAACAGAAGACCTCCTCCGGTCTCTTCATTCCGGATAATGCAAAAGAAAAGCCGATGCAGGGCAAGGT
>Ga0265298_10004605_pt1 | contig 17562 bp, 19 predicted proteins | sample AusTroGonzalo_MG_3_FD_193486 | JGI IMG/M metagenome (GOLD analysis project Ga0265298, IMG submission 193486) | Bovine rumen microbial communities from tropical cattle in Woodstock, Queensland, Australia - Gonzalo_01 | ecosystem: Host-associated > Mammals > Digestive system > Stomach > Rumen ... | reverse complement strand
GAGCAGGGAGTGAATGCGTGGCATCTAAATTATGTGGAAGACATTATATCGGTTTCGAAATTGAAAAAGAATATTGCGATATATCAGAAAAACGATTGGCAAATATCGAAAAAGATAGCAAGCAACTTAACATATTCTAAATATGGGGGCCTTATAAGGGATGAAACCTGTCATTAAGTGGAGTGGAAGCAAACGAACCCAAGCAGATAAAATTAAATCTTTTTTTCCAGATTCTTTCGAGACATATTACGAACCATTTATTGGTGGTGGTTCAATGCTCTATACCATAAATCCTCTAAAAAGCATATGCGGAGATATTTGCAAGCCTTTAATTGATTTATGGAAGGAGATTCGAGACAATCCAGAGCAGTTAATAGATGAATATTCTGTGCGATGGGAAAGACTGCAAAAGGAAGGGTATTTGGTTTATTATGAAATTCGTGACAACTTTAATATTAATGGTTTTCCCCAAGATCTTTTGTTTTTATCGAGGACATGTGTAAATGGATTGATTCGGTTTAACAATAAAGGGATGTTTAATAATTCTCTCCACTATTCTCGCCCTGGAATTAAACCTGATAGCTTGAAAGAAATTATATTTGACTGGTCTGCGCATATTCAAGGAACAGATTTCGTTGCTGATGATTATATGGAGACAACAGCTAGTGCAAAAGCAGGAGATATTGTTTATTTAGATCCGCCATACTTCCATACAAAAGGTCGATATTTCGGTACGATAAATTTTGATGACTTTCTTAAATATCTTGAAAATTTAAATAGCAGAGGTGTTAAATATATTCTTTCTTTTGATGGAAAACGAGGAAATACAGATTACACAGTGGATCTGCCAAAAGATTTATACAAGCGACATGAATTTCTTCCTTCTGGCAATTCAACATTTAAAAAGGTAATATGCAAAGAAGCTGAAAAGGTTTTAGAATCTTTATATGTAAATTTTTGATTTTTAGCAGCAAAGAGCTCCACTAATGGAGACCCCAAACAATGGTTTCATTTATATTTTCACGAATCCAAGTTTTACTGAATATGTAAAAACCGTCCGCACCGCGGACGCAATCTGACCAGCCCGCATAACTCCCCAAAATAATTCCCTTTTCAATTCGAGGTGCAAAAATTTCACCTCGATGCAGGTGAGCCACTCGCATTCCGACAAAAACGACAATCAGTCAAAATAAAAAATTGACACGGTGTCACTTTTATTTATTCTGACATGGTGTCGAGATGAAAGTTCGTTTTTAACCGATTTTTTGGAGGTTTCAATGGCATGTTTCACAGTTCCGCTTGCCGAGGCTGTTATTGTTTCGGCGGCAAAAAAAGTTGCTAAAAAGGCTCACTGCAGCGAAAAGACGCTCGATTTTATCGACAAAAAAGTGGGCTGGCTTGAAAAAATGCTCTACGGCGGCTCCGCTCTGCTTGCAGTCGAGCACCTTTATCACGGTGAAATTTCGGTTTTTCCGCCTTTCCTCACTGCTCTCAATACGCCGGAGGAAATTCCGGTAATGCTGCATGAAATGGCGACTTCGGGCGTTGCAATGGCACTTCTGACAACTGCCGTCTGGGGAATAATCGTCGGCGTTTCGAGTGTGTTTGAGCGCAGTAAAAAGCAGGTCCCGGCGAACGATGGAGGCAGATGATGTGTCTCATAATGACAATGATCGCGGCGGTCGTTTTTACCGCGCTTTGGGCGAAAATGAGAAAGCAGAGCCTTCTCACGACAACGCTTATGTTCTGGGCTGCGGCTCTGATGTGGAGCGTTGACGGCGTCGCTTCGGTTCTTGACGGAGAGCCGTTTTTCGACATCAGCCGGGAAGACACTGTTCTTGGAGCAATAATCATTCTTTGCGGACTTGCGGTATTCGCAGTGCTCGCAGTGTTTGAAAAACGCAGAGTTTTGAAAGCAAACTGAGGAGAAAACCATGAAAAAAATTTTACTTTTAGCAGCAGTTCTTGTGTTTGCAGTAATTTCCTGCAAATCGGCTTCGGAAAAGGCTGAAAGCAAGTCCGAGGCTTCGCAGATCCCGGCTGAAAATACAGAAAAACAGGAAGAAGAAAAAGGAGCTCAGAACGAAACTCCCGCTCCGGCGGAAGAGAACAAAACGGAGGAAAAAGCTATGCTTCCCCACCAGACAAACGACGAAAACGCGCCGGTAGTATATTTCATAAAAGAAATCACTCCGGAAGCACTTATAAAAATCTACGACAAACTCGGCTGGACGCCTGAAGGAAAGACGGGAGTCAAAATCAGCACGGGCGAATCGGAAAAGTCGAACCACCTGAGACCCGCATTGATAAAGGATCTCGTCCAGAAAATAAACGGCACGATAGTCGAGTGCAATACCGCTTATCCCGGCAACCGCAACACGAACAAAGCCCATCTCGAGGCTCTCAAACAGCGCGGATACCTTGAGATCGCTCCGTTCGACCTTCTTGACGAGGAAGGCGAAATGCTGATCCCGATCGAGGGTGCAAAACATCTCGTAAAAGGCGACTATGTCGGAACGCATTTCAAAAATTACGGCTCATACCTCGTTCTTTCGCACTTCAAAGGGCACCAGATGGCTGGTTTCGGCGGCGCGATAAAGAACCTTTCGATAGGCTTCGGAAGCGGGACCGACGTCGAACACTCGGGCAAAATCTACATCCATTCTGCTGGTCAGGCGACAAAAGGCTGGGTCACGGCAGATCAGCTTGACTTCCTTGAATCTATGGCTGAAGCGGCTAAAGGAGTATGTTCGGCTATGAACGGCGGCAAAAACATCGCTTTCATCAATGTTCTCAACCGTCTCAGCGTTGACTGCGACTGCAACGGAAACCCGACAGAACCTGACATGCACGATATCGGAATCGTCGCTTCACTCGACCCGCTTGCAATAGATCAGGCTTCGATAGACATGGTCTGGGCGGCGACCGATTCAAAATCGCTGAAAGAGCGCATCGAATCCCGCAAGGGGCTTCACACTCTCGACTACGCAGCAGAAATCAAACTTGGGAACAGAAACTACAGACTTGTCGAGATAAAATAAAAAATTCGTTTGGTATAGGAGAAGAAAATGCCGAAATGTTCACTTGAAACAATGGTGTGCAGGAGGGAAAAGCTGATCGATGCCTGCGAAAAGCTCTATCAGACAAAGACTTTCGATGAGATAACTTTAAAAGAAATCGGAGATGAAGCTGAGTTTACACGCACTGCGATATACAGCTATTTTCAGACAAAAGAGGAGATTTTTCTTGCACTTTTGCAGCGCGAATACGGAAAGTGGATCAAAGAACTTGAAAATATAGAACAGACGAAAGTAAAGCTCACGGCTTCAAAACTCGCAAAAATGCTGGCACTTTCGCTGCAGAACAGGGTGCAGCTCCTGAAACTTCTCAGCATGAACCTTTATGCGATCGAAGAAAACAGCCGTGATGAAAATCTGCTGGAGTTCAAAAGGGTCTACAAAGCCTCTCTCGATGCAGTTGACAGGTGCTTCAGGAAGTTCGATCCGAAGGCGTCTCCGGCCGAAAGTTATGCTTTCAGCTATCACTTCTTTCCCTTCATGTACGGCATTTATCCTTATGTTTTCCCGTCTGAAAAGCAGATCAAAGCGATGAAAACAGCCGGAATGAAACTGAAAAAACGGACGGTTTGTCAGCTCGCATACCCTGCTATCGTAAAAATGCTCGAAAAAAATAAAGAATAGAGTATGCTTACTCGTTTTTTCTTTGATTAAAGGGGTTCAAGATGAAAAAGATCTTTCTTGTGTTCGCAATCTTTTTTGCGGTTGTGACTGTAAGCGCTTCTGAGCTTTTCTACAGCAACGGAACAAGTGTTTCCGTCACGAAAGCCGAAGGTGTCAGCGTGATCAAAAGCGCGCCCAAGGCGTTCGTTCCTAAAAACGAGCTTTACCGCCTCAATACGGGGAGCAGTATTTACTCTTTCATAAACGGAAACGGCGGTGAACTTCCGGTTTATTTCCTTGGAAACATGCCGGTCGTTGCTGAAAGGACGCTTTTCTGGCGCGGCGCAAAACCGGTGGAATACATGGAGAAAAAATACGGGCTTAAACTTGTGGAAATAGTTGAAAGTTATCCGCTTTATGCCTTTTCGGTGCAGGGCGACAGCGTTGAAACTGCCGAAAAAATCGTCCGAAACGGTGACGGTTATGCATTTCCCGATTTGGTTCGCGAGACAACACTCAGAATGGTGCCAGAAAGTGCGCCGAAAGATCCTTACTTCGATGTCCAGTGGCACTTGCAGAACAAAGGAAAGGTCAAAGATTATTACGGAAACGATGCTTCGATCATGAAAAATGCCGATACGAAATTCATTCAGATGCTCGAATTCTTGAACTCGAACGGAATCGAAGTCGATGAGAATACGAAAATCGCGATAATGGATACTGGTATTGTTCCGGATCATGAGGACCTGACTAATATCGAGCCCGGATATGACGCGATCAAGAACAAAGAAGGGGGCTATCCGGATCTTTCAGAACTCGAAGGCTCGCCTTACGGTCAGTATCTGGCTTCTTCGGTAGGTCACGGAACGACCTGCGCCGGTGTCAGCGCCGGTGTAGACAACGAAATCGGAATGAGCGGAATGTGTCCGTGGTGTCTGCTTTATCCGGTCAGATACCTTGAAGGAACTACGGGAACTGCAAGTTCCGACGGAACAATGATCAAAGTTTACGAAAAATATGTCGCAGATCCTAATATCACAACGGTAAACTGCAGTTTCGGTCCCGATTCTTCCTACGGCACGATCCCGGTCACGCCCGGAGAGATCGAAGCGCATCAGAATTTCATGCAGAACGGACGAGGCGGAAAGGGCGGCGTCATAGTCTATGCTTCCGGAAACGACGGGACCGATTCTTCATACGAGCAGCTTCTGAGTTATGATTTCGTTTTCAAACGCAACGGTGCCGATGTGAAGGACAGAGTTGTAACAGTCAACGCTTCGACCGCATGGGACACGAGAGCTGAATATTCAAACTACGGATTTTCATCGACAGTTATCGCTCCGTCGCTTTCTGAAACTCCGATGGTTGGTATAGCTACTACCTCGATCCCGGGCTACGGTGACTACAAAACAAACTACACTCTTCTGTTTTCCGGAACTTCGGCAGCTGCGCCTGTCGTTTCAGGTTTTTTCGGTGCGGTATTCAGCATAAATCCTGATCTTACGCTTGAAGAAGCGATCGAAATTTTGAAGAAAAGTTCGGATAAAATTTATCCCGAGACGGGTCTTTGGGATGAAAAGGGTTTCAGCGTAAAATTCGGCTACGGCAGAGTAAACCTCGAAAAAGCTGCCCGTCTTGCAGCGGGATTCCCGATGTGCGACGGTGAAAAGGAGGAAGAGTGCGGGAACCACCTCGACGATGACTGCGACGGATATGTCGATGAAGGATGCGAAGAGAAACTGACGGCCGGTTCTCCGTGCGAAGATGCTGACGACTGCAAGACCGGCTCTCTAGAAGCATCCGATGTCAAATGTCTTAAACAGAGCCGCTATTGGATTTTTGACGGCGGCTACTGTGCCGTAAAAACTGGCAAGACCCCGTGCCCTGACGGAACGATACCTTTTGATGTCTCGGAAGACAGACAGAATTATATCTGCGCTCTTGAATGCAACAGTGTCCATCCATGCGAAAGAAAGGGCTATTACTGCTCGAACGATATTCTCGGAGTATGTCTTCCGCACTGCAAGGAAAATTCGGACTGCAACACAGGTTCTTTCTGCAACGACGAAAGCAAGTGTGAGAAGATCCCGTCGTCTATAGGCGGTTCATGTGAAAGAGATGAAGAATGTTTAGGCGAATACACGACATGCAACCAATGGATGGAGGGCGGCTACTGTACTCAGGAATGTTTCGACGGCGATGATTCAGTCTGCCCCGACGGAGCAAAATGCGTAACGGGAAGACGCCAGACGGAATCGTGTCTTGCTTCATGCTCTTCCGATAAAGACTGCAGGACCGATGAAGGCTATCTCTGCCATCCGAATATGGGATCAAAAACAGGTGTCTGCTACAGGGCATGCCGCAACGACTCGGACTGCAATGACGAACTTGCTACATGCAACGAAGAAGGTTACTGTGCACCTGAAAAATGGAAAGGCTGGCCCGAAGAAGAACCGGAAGATGACAATGACACAGGTTCAGGAGATGATGCCGAGGTCATTGATAATCCGGATGATGAGATTGCGACTGACGGCGACAGCGTAGAAGATTCTGAGCCTTATACAGACGAAGATATCCATCAGGATGATAAACCTGCTGAAACGAAAAAAAGCAGCGGCTGTTCTGTCGTTGTGATGTAAAATGGTCGATCTTAAAGGGAAAAAAGCCCTTATCACGGGTGCATCAAGCGGTTTCGGAGCCGATTTTGCCGACATTCTTGCAAAAAAAGGGATGAATCTCGTCATAACAGCACGCCGCGAAGATAAACTCAATGCTCTCAAAGCAGAAATCGTTGAAAAATACGGTGTCGGTGTGCGCGTCATCGTCATGGATCTGACAGGCTTCGATGCGGCCTGCAGCCTTTACGAAAAAGTGAAGGACGAAAACATCGACATGCTCATAAACAACGCAGGCTACGGCATGTACAATTACTTTGAGCGTCAGGATGCTGCAGCGGTAAACAGAATGGTGCAGCTCAATGTCGTCTCTGCGATGACTCTGGCCAACCTTTTCGTGAAGGATTTCGCGGCAAAAAATTCCGGCTGGATTTTGAATACAGCATCATTTGCGGCGTTCAATCCGACTCCTTTTTATGCGGCTTACGGCGCAACGAAGGCGTTCCTCATGAATTTTTCGGTCGCAATACGCACGGAACTCAAAAAATGCGGGAAAAATGTCTGTGTTACGGCGCTCTGTCCGGGTTTTACCGATACCGAATTCGTCGAGACCGCAAATCAGAAACGCTCGAAACTTCTCGAAATGGTTATCGGCAGAAGCTATCCGGCAGCGGAGGAGGCTGTAAACGGTCTTCTCAAAAACAAGCCGGTCGTAATGCCGCGTTTCATGAACCGCTTCGCAGCGTTTTTCCTTCGTTTCCTGCCGAGAAGTCTGGCCGCAGAGGCAGCGTTTATGTCTATCAGGGATAAAAATTAACAGGAGGTCAATATGAAAAAAATTATTTTGGTGCTTTTGACAGTACTTTTTACGGTTTTGGCGTGCAACAAGGAGAAAACAGCCGTCAAAAACGAAGAAAAGGCCGGAGAAATCAAGGCGAAAGAGACAACTCAACCAGTTCAGGAGGAGAAAAACATGACTATTTACGATTTTACGGTGAAAGACAGAAAGGGAAACGATGTTCCGATGGCAAATTTCAAGGGCAAAGTGCTTCTTATCGTGAACACGGCGACGGGCTGCGGTTTCACTCCGCAGTATGAAGGACTTGAAAAACTCTGGGAGGAATATCACGACAAAGGTCTGGAAATACTGGATTTTCCGTGCGATCAGTTCGGACATCAGGCTCCCGGAACGGACGATGAGATCCATCAGTTCTGCCAGATGAAGTTCAACACCGGTTTCGAAAATTTCAAAAAGATCGAAGTAAACGGCGAAAACGCGGAACCGCTTTACAAATACCTCAAAAGCAAGAAGAGTTTCGCAGGTTTTACGGGCGAAAAAGCCGAATTTATGGCCGGTTTTATTGCAAAACAGGATCCCGACTACAAAAACAATGCAGAGATCAAGTGGAATTTCACAAAATTTCTTGTAAACCGCGAAGGCGAGGTTCTCGAACGCTTTGAATCGACAGTCGAACCTGCCGAAATCGCTGACAAAATCAAAGGATTGCTGTAAAGGCATGGATTTTTCCGGCAAACACTCTTTTCTATAAAAAAATCCTTAAACTGTAACCTGCTTAATTGAAAAATATCTAATAATCGTTATATTCCGCTGTTTGTTTTTTTATCACTGGAGGGGAAAATGATAGTTATCACGGGTGCAAGCGGTCATGTAGGCAACAATCTTGTCCGCGAACTGAACAAAAGAGGCATTAAACCGAGAATACTCATTCATGAGGAAACCACGGTCAGAAAGGCGATAGAAGGGCTTGATTTCGAGGAAGTAAAAGGTGACACAAGGGATCTCGAATCGCTGAAAAAGGCTTTTGAAGGAGCCGAACTGGTTTACAACTGCGCAGCAGCGATTTCTATCAAATGCGGAGTTTACGACAAAATCAAAACCGTAAACGTTGACGGTGTGCAGAATGTCATTGACGCATGCATCGCAAACAATGTCAAAAGGCTCGTCCACGTCAGCTCGATCGAGGCTTTAGGCGATCCCGGTGAAGGTGTCGTCGCTACCGAAGAAATGGGTTTCAACCCAGACAGAGCGATGCTTGAATACGGAATTACGAAGGCAGAAGGTTCTCTTCTTGTCCAGAAAGCGGTCAAGGAAGGCAAGATCGACGCCGTCACAGTATGTCCCGTCGGGATTTTAGGTCCGAACGATTTCCGTCCGTCGCAGATGGGAACTATGGAAATGAATTTCCGCAAAGGCAAACTTCCCGCTTATCCCGCTTACGGCGGATTTGACTGGGTCGATGTCAGAGACGTTGTCGAGGGAATAATCCTTGCAGGCGAAAAGGGAAAAACCGGCGAATTCTACCTTCTTACCGGCGGTCATGTGACGAATGACGAAATGATGGGGATCCTTGAAAAACTTTCAGGCAGAAAACGCCCGAGTGTTTCGCTTCCTTACTGGCTCATGTACACCATGGGATTTTTGGCCGAAAACTGCTTCTACCGTTTTTTCAAGAGCGTTGAACCCGTTATCACACGCGGCAGTGCGAGAATTCTCAAAAGCGATCTCCACGCTTCATCCGAAAAGGCTCAGAAAGAACTCGGAATGAAGTTCCGCAATGTCGAAGAGATCTTCCGCGACCACTACAACTGGATGGTTGAATACACCGAAGGAAAATAAACCAAATTTTGACTTTTTCACTAAAAAAAGTATAATAACGCGCTTTTTTTCGGGGAGTTTTTATGAAGCGTGTTTCCCTTGTATTTCTAATTCTCTTTTCTTTTTTTACCCTTTTTTCTGACAGTTCCGAAACAGCGCTTCTCACTTTGAAGTATCAGGCAATGGCGATCGGCGAAATTTCGCTTGCATACAGGCTTGAAAATCTCACGATGAGCCTTGCTGCGGCAAAAGCGGTCGATAAAGAATACATCACTGCGATCCTTGACGAAGTCGATGCAACGGTTTCAAACGGAAAATCGATACTTCTGGTCAAAAATATTGCTCCCGATCCGCTCACGAAAGAGATAATTTCGGCATTTGACCAGCTTTTGAACTGCTCAGACAAAATCAAAAAATATTCGTCGGCTTCAGCAAAGATTTCGACAGAAGAAATATCAAAATGCATGGAACTTTCGCGCAAGAAAATAGACCTCTTGAGCGAAATGTACAATAAAAAGCACAATAAAAGCAATGCTAATCAGCAGAAACAGAGGTGAAAAATGGAAAAAGTCATGATTGTCATGGGAAGCGATTCCGACTGGAAAATAATGCAGAAAGCTGTCGCTGTTCTCAAGGAATTCGGTGTCGATTTCGAAGTTCATGTAAGTTCGGCGCACAGAACTCCTGAAAAAACAGTCGCTCTGGTTGAAAATTTTGACGGTGCCTGCTTTATTGCAGGTGCAGGGGCAGCGGCTCACCTTGCAGGAGTTGTTGCAGCTCATACAACGAAACCTGTCATCGCCGTTCCTCTTGATTCCGGCGCACTTCACGGGCTTGACGCGCTTTATGCTACAGTCCAGATGCCTTCAGGTGTTCCGGTCGCGACGATGGCGATCGACGGTGCGAAAAATGCAGGACTTTTCGCAGTCCAGATCCTTGCTTTGAATGATGAAAAACTTGCTTCGGCATTGAAGGCATATAAGCTGAAAATGAAAGAAGAAGTTGAAGCAAAAGATAATAAAATTCAAGACTTGGCTAAAGAGGTGTAGTATGGAGATCCTTTCAATCGAAGAAGCTGCGTGGAAAGTCAGAAACGGTCAGGTTATCGCATATCCGACAGAAACAGTCTACGGACTCGGTTCTATAATTTTCGAAGAAGAACCAGTCATGAGGATCAAGCAGATCAAGGGAATTCCGGCAAACAAGCCGCTTTCCGTCCTTATTTCGAACAACAGAAAAGAGGAGATGCTTTCGGAACTCATCGAAGGTTTTCTTCCTGTCGCTCAGAGGCTTGCGAAATTTTTCTGGCCGGGTCCGCTTACGATCATTCATGAATGTAAACCTGATCTTCCCGATTTTATAACGGGCGGAACCGGTTACGTCGGTATCCGCTGTTCGCCGTACTCTTTTGTCAACAGTTTCATTGACTTAGTCGGTCATCCGATCGTCAGCACGAGCGCAAACATCACTGGGCAGGCTCCGGCCACGAACTATACTGATGTTTTCTCGTACTTTGACGGCACGATCGACGGCGTCCTCATCTGTGACGATTCGATTTCGATCGAGCATCATGCAAGCCCGACGAACATTCCTTCGACTATCGTCAGAGTCGAACACCATAATTTCGAGATCGTCCGTGAAGGAGCGATCAAAAAAGAAGATATTTTTAGAAAGATCCTTTGATTTATGCCTGAAACAGAGCTTACTTTAAACGCAATTTATAATAAATCCACGGAGTTATATCAGTCAAAGAACGGATACCGCTTCAATTCCGATTCGATGATACTTTCGTGGTTTGTTAACAGAATCTGCCCGAATCTTGGCACGGAAAACTCTGCACTTGAAATAGGGGCGGGGAGCGGGATAGTTTCGATCGTCCTGAAAAGACGCGGTTTCCTTCCGAAGATCGACTGCGTGGAAATTCAGGGATCCCTTTACAAAATCCTTGAAAAAAATATCGAAACGAACTCTCTGACCGGTGAAATTTTGCCGTTTTGCGCCGATTTTGCCGATTTCATCAGGACAAAAAGGAAAAAATACGACCTCGTTTTTGTAAATCCACCTTATTTTGCCAAAGAAAGCGGGCATTTGAGCACCGATTCCGAAAAAGCTCTCGCAAAACACGAAGTTGCAGGCAGTCTCGCCGATTTTTTTGAAATTTCCAAAAACATCCTGCGGAAAGGTGGGAAATTCATTGCTATTTTTCCTGCTTCAAGAGTGCAGTTCGCCCTTTTTTCAGCAGCAAAATCGGGTTACACTTTGAAAAACATCGCTTTTTTCCGTGAAAACGCATCGACAAAACCTGCGACTTTCGCTGCATCGTTCGTTCTGGGTTCTGAAACTGCACTTTTTTCTCTTTCCGATACAGAAATTTTCGAACTCCGCGACTCGAATGGTGAATATTCGGAAGTCGGAATGGAAATCATGTATGAAAAAATCCCGTCATTCTGAGTGTAACGAAGAATCTCAGAGAGATCTTTCACATCCGTTCAGGATGACGCTCGATACAAAAATTTTTTTACGGGTTGACTTTCCGGGATATTGCACTAAAAAAAGAGTTGCAACTTAGAATTTGGAGGTTTTTATGTACGAAGGCAAAGAAAAAGAAGCTGCTCAGGAAGTTATCGACAACGGCGCAAAGTATTCGAAACATTTCAGCGAAGATTCATTTTTCGGCAAAATAAAGGAGTACGGAAAGGCAGCAGGAGCCAAGGTTGTTTTTGCGGCGCTTCTTCTTTTTTATGCGATGAAAAGTGACAAAATGCCGATGACCGAGAAGGCTCTTGTCGTAGCGGCTCTCGGATACTTTATTCTTCCGATAGACCTGATCCCCGATTTCATTCCGATTGTTGGCTATGCCGACGACCTGACGGCGCTTTATGTCGCACTCAAAAAAGTTACCTCTTATATCGACAACGAAATAATCAGTCAGGCACGGAACAAACTCACGGGATGGTTCGGCAACATTGACGAAAATGACATTCAGAGTGTTCTGAACATTCTGCTTTAGCCATGAAAAACTATCCTCCTTCGATAAAAGATTTCATTGATTTCTCTAAAAGCGGCGGGATTTTTTTCGTTCACTGCCCTGAACGCTATGTCTTAAAGACTATGAAAGGTGAGATCTCCGCTTTGTCTGACGGTGATACAGGTGTCGAAGTGTGTTTTTTTGATGCCGGTGAAAACAAAAACGCTGTCACTGAGGCAATCGGCACAGCAAGCGAGATAACTCTTTTTGCTACGAGCAGGGTTGTCGTTCTCGATATTCCGGAAAAGATCACGGATGCCGATCAGAAAGCATTGGAGCGCTACATTGATTCCTGCGAAACAGCCAATTTTCTCATCGTTTTTCTAAGTGAGATCGATAAAAGGCTCAAGTTCTTCAAATCACTGCAGAAACTGACAAAAATCTACTTTCCTGTTCCGCTTCCTTCGGCAGTCGAGCTTAAAAATTTCATAAAAAGCGAGTTCAAGCCGTTCTCGCCGGACGAAACTCTAATCGCGTTCTTTCTCAACGGCGCGAACCAGGATATGTTCTTCATTCACAACGAGATCGAAAAGCTGAAACTTTACGCCGAAGCGAAGCAGATCAAAACGATGACTTATGATGAGATGTCGATAGTTCTGAACGATCTCAGCGAGCAGGTTATTTTCAAGATCATGGATTTTCTCGTTTCGGGGAAAAAGGCGGCGGCGATATCGCTTTACCGCGAAACTCTGGTCGTCGAAGCGGAACAGAAGGTCAATCCGGTGATGATTTCGATGTTTTTCAAGCATTTCAAAGCGATAATGCAGATAAAAATCATGGCTCACGAAGGGCGAAACAGCGAAATTTCATCGTATCTTGCCGCTTCGAAAGTTTTTTATATGCGCAGCAATGCCCTGGCTATCGCCTCAAAATATAAAAATTCGACTGTTCTGCAGGCTTTGAAACGCATTGCAAAAATAGAGCTCGGCATGAAAGGGGCGGCGGAAACGGGAACTTCTGAAACGAATCTCGAAATCGAACGTTTTATGTCTGAATTTTTCCTTTAATACTTATTCAATTTTTGACTTAGCACATCTTTGTGCTATATTCGCGCGCTAATTTTTTTGGGAGGCCAAAATGAAAGGACTTACCTTTCAGGAAATGATCGTTAGACTTGAAAAATTCTGGATGGAACGCGGCTGCATACTGGTTCAGCCGTGGGATTTGGAAATGGGTGCCGGAACATTCCACCCGGCGACGTTTTTTTACGCGCTGAATCCGGCGAATATAAGCTCTGTCTATGTCCAGCCGTCGCGCAGACCGACTGACGGACGTTACGGCGAAAGCCCGAACAGGATGCAGAGGTTCTATCAGCTTCAGGTCCTCATAAAACCGAGCCCGCAGGATGCCCAGAGGCTTTATCTCGAAAGTCTCAAAGTTATCGGGATCGACCCTGCGGAGCACGATATCCGCTTTGTTGAAGACGACTGGGAAAGCCCGACTCTCGGCGCATGGGGTCTCGGCTGGGAAGTATGGCTTGACGGAATGGAAATCAGCCAGTTCACATACTTCCAGCAGGTAGGCGGAATCGACCTCAAACCGGTTCCGGTAGAGCTTACCTACGGTCTGGAGAGGATCTGCATGTACCTGCAGGGCGTTGAAAACGTCTACGACCTGCAGTGGAACGACAAAATCAAATACGGCACGGTCCACAAGGCTGACGAAGTCGAATTTTCGACTTTCAACTTCAAAGAGGCTCCGGTAGAAGATTTCTTCGCGTTTTTCGACAAATACGAGAAAATTTCGAAGGAACTTATCGAAAAATCGCTTCCGCGCCCCGCTTATGAGTTCTGCATCAAGGCAAGCCACGCCTTCAACATTCTCGATGCAAGAGGCGCTATTTCGGTCACTGAAAGGCAGAGATACATCATGCGCATCAGAGACCTTGCGTGCGCCGCTGCAAAAAAATACGCTGAAAGTTTTAAGGAGGAATAAATGTCGGATTTTATTTTTGAAATCGGTTATGAAGAGTTTCCAGCAAGTTTTATTCTTCCTTTTGTTTCGCAGCTTAAGGAAAAAATACTTTCCGAGCTTGAAAAACAGCGTGTAACTGTCGGAAACTGCAGAGAGTTTTCAACATGTTCGAGAACCGCTCTAATCTGCACGGGACTTCCCGAAAAACAGCCAGATATCCGCGAAAAAGTCACAGGCGCGCCGAAAAAAGTCGCACTGAATGCCGACGGGACTCTTTCCAAAGCGGGCGAAGCATTCCTTGCAAAGAACAAGATCACCGAATATTTCTTTGAAAACACCGAAAAAGGCGAAGTGATCGCAGGATATGTTGAAGAAAAGGGAAAAACTCTTGAAGAAGTCATCGCTCCTATCGTAAAGGCGGCTCTCCATGCGGCAAACTTCAAAAAAAGCATGCGCTGGGCGGAGAACACTTTCGCGTTTGCGAGACCGATCAGATGGATCCTTCTTTCGATCGACGGAAAACCTGTTGAAGACGATTTCGAAGGGATAAAATTTTCGAAAACTTCTTTCGGGCACCGTTTCCTTTCAAACGGCGCGCTTGATATAAACGCTTCGAATTACTACGAAATTCTTACGGCACACTATATCATGGTCGATAGAAGTGAAAGAAAGGAATTCATCCGCTCCGAAGTCGCGAAAAAAGCCGAAGAACTCGGACTTATTGCAAATATCGACGAAAATCTTCTCGATGAAGTCACCGACATGGTCGAATATCCGCATGTCGTCATCGGAAACATCCCGGAAAAATACAAAAACCTGCCGGTCGAGCTCGTTGTAAAAGTCCTCAAAAAAGACCAGAGATACTTCACTCTGAGCGACAAAAACTCGCAGGTGATCAAGTTTGCAAGCGTTCTCAACAATATTCCGCGTGAAGATTCGCTTGTGATAGAAGGAAACGAAAAAGTTGTCGCGGCACGCCTTTCCGACGCCGCATTTTATTTCAACGACGACCTTGCGAAAGATTTCTGCGCGCTCAAGGAAAAGCTGAAAGGTGTCCTTTTCCAGAAAGATCTGGGAACCTACAGCGAAAAAGTCGAGCGTATATGCAAAATCGCAAGATTCATCGCCGAAAAATACTTCACGCTTGACGATGCTGCGAAAAAACGCCTTCAGATTGCGGGCGAAATGATCAAAAACGACCTCGTAACGGGCGTTGTTTTTGAATTTCCCGATCTGCAGGGGATCATGGGACGCTACTACGCACTTCACGCAGGATTCGAGAAAGATATCTGCGAAGCGATGTACGAGCACTATCTCCCGATAAACGCAGGGGACGAACTTCCGAAAACAGAGGTCGGAACTATCCTCAGCATGTCTGACAAAATAGACACCATCGTCGGCGGATTCATGGCGGGAATGAAGCCGAGCGGCTCCAAAGACAAGTTCGCTATCCGCAGGAACGCGATCGGTTTCCTCACAGTCGCGCAGAATTACAGCCTCGACATCAAGGAAGTCGTCGAATTCGCATGGGCTCTCATCGTTCCGCGCATCAAAAACGCGAAAGAGGAGATGAAGCAGGAAATAATCGACTTCATAGTCGCAAGATACAACGGCGTTTTGAGTTTCGACACACCTGTCATCCAGGCTGCAACGGCACGCGACGCCGAATTTCCGCAAGTTGTCGCAAAACGGGCGGAAACGATTTCACGCCTTCTCAAAGAAAGCGGAATCTCAGAGCTAGTCCAACTTTACAAACGCGGCTGCAACATCCTGAAAAAACAGGAATTTACGGTTGGAACAGTCAACGAAGCGCTTTTCGAGCAGGATGAAGAGAAGAACCTTTTCGCCGAAGTCGTCAAAGTCGAAAACGAAATCAAAACAATGCATGACAACTTCGAGATCGCGATGAAGATACTCTCGCTCAAACCGGCACTCGACGCATTCTTCGACGCTGTTTTCGTAATGCACGATAACGTTGAAATCAGAACGAACAGAATGAACCTCATCGGTAAAGTTACCAATCTGGTAGCAGAAAATATCGGTGAAATCAGTTTCTTGAATATTTAAATGCTGAAAGTAACCCCTTGTTTTTCGTCAGTTTTTCACTATAATTTGCAGGTGTGACTTCAATTGGAGGCAAATATGAGTTACGAAGCACTTTTGGAACAGATAAAGGCCGCACCGGAAGAGTGTCTTGATGAAATTTCAAACTATGTCAATTATGTGATTTATCGCTATGAAAAGCAAAAAACAGCGGCTGAGCGTTTTGATGACGAATGTGCGAAAGCGCAGGCTTGGGCAAAAGAAACCGGGCTTTGCGAACAGGATATTTTAGTCACATTGAAAGAACTCAGATCTGAAAACCAGAGAGTCGCTGAATGAAAATCGTTATAGATACGAATGTCGTTGTTTCGGCGTTGTTTTTCGGCGGAAAACCGCAGAAACTTCTTCATTGTGCGATTACTGGAGTACTTGAAGTGGTTGTTTCGAAAGAAATTATTGAAGAATACAACGAACTCGTTGAAAGAATCTCTGACAAATATTCGGGAAGAAAAGAAAATTTTTCCTTAAATGAATTTATTTCGATATGCCGTCTTGTTAGTCCGACACACAAGATTGACGTCTGCCGCGACCGCGATGACAACAAATTTCTGGAATGTGCTGCGGAAGCGAAATGCCTGTATGTTGTCAGCGGAGACAACGATTTGCTTGCTTTGAAACAGTTCGAAGATATAGAAATCATAACTGTCGCAGAATTTTTCGACCGATTCTTTTAACTCCAGTGCTTGTGCAACACCTCTGGATTGTAAAACCCGAATTATTTTTGCGGATTCCGCAGTTTTTGTTCGAGTTGAAATATTTTTTGCTAAATTGAAAAAAAATAACTTGCTTTTAGTTCCGATTTCTTTAAAATTTGTTGTTTTTGATTGTTTTATTTGGAAGACACAATGATTCGTCAACAGTCAACAGTCAACAGTCAACAGTCAACAGTCAACAGTAGTATACTGATTTTTCTTGAAAAGTCAAGAAAATTTTTAATAAAATCAACAAATTATCGTGATTTTTTTCAAAAAAGACTGTCTCGGGAGTTCCCGCTTCAGGATATTTTAAATTTTGGCTGTGTACCAACAAACTGTTGATTTTTGAAAAGTTTTGTTGAGGATTTAATGTTTTTGTTCAATACTTTTAAGAATATAAGTTTTAATAAGCTAAAATTATTAAGTATTTCCGTCAACATTTTATTGGGACAGAGCCTAAATTTTTAATGGAGAGTTAAATGGCAACAGAAAAATGTAATTTTTGTAATTCGGGAGAAAATATTTGTGATAGGGATTTTATAACCCCAATTATTAAGTTAGTTGATTATTGTAATTTTTCATGTGATTTTTGCCGATATCACATGAATCCATCAAAGAATACTATGGATTTTGAAACATATAAAATGATTGTTGAAAAGGCTCTTGAGTTTAATGTTAAACACGGTTGGAAGCACTTGAACGTAATTTATCACGGCGGAGAACCGCTGTTGTGGGGCTTTGAAAATTTTCAAAAGGCGATAATGCATCAGAATGACTTAAAAAAAGTACATCCTGATTTTTCGTTCGAAAACAATGTCCAAACAAACGCTTCTTTATTAAATGATGAATGGATAACTTTTTTTAAAGATAATGATTTTCATATAGGTGTCTCTATTGATGGCCCCGATGG
>Ga0265298_10004604_pt1 | contig 17565 bp, 3 predicted proteins | sample AusTroGonzalo_MG_3_FD_193486 | JGI IMG/M metagenome (GOLD analysis project Ga0265298, IMG submission 193486) | Bovine rumen microbial communities from tropical cattle in Woodstock, Queensland, Australia - Gonzalo_01 | ecosystem: Host-associated > Mammals > Digestive system > Stomach > Rumen ... | reverse complement strand
CTTCATCCAGGACAAAGATACTATGGCTGTATGGGGCAAGCAGACTACCAGCATGGGTGGCAACAATTATGAGGACATCATCTTCAACAACCAGTTAGTAGAATATACAAGCAGTGATGGCTGGACCTATGCTCCCAAGAAGAAGTGGAACTACACATCACAGTACACATTCTACGGCGTATTCCCGTATTCCAAGAACGGTCTCTACACTGTGGATACTGAAGATGACTTCAAGGTAAGCATCCCCACATTCACCACTCCTGATAATCCTGATGACCAGACTGACCTGATGATCTCAGAGAAGAGAGCCGTGATGCCGGGCAACACAGTGAATATGGTATTCCACCATATACTGAGTAACGTAAACGTCATTGTAAAGTTAGGCTCAACATTTGACGGAACAGACATAGACAGTGTCTCCCTGCTGGATTTGAAGCTGTACAACGTAAAGAATACAGGTTCATACGCACAGACCGGTTGGAATGCTGACAACTGGGCAGAAGGCGCATGGAGCAGCCAGAGCGGCAGCATGATCCTGCCTAACGTTAAAGTTGACACATTGAGCAAGCTTTATCCTGACACAGTCTATAAAGACTATCTCATGATGCCTCAGAAACTGTATGAAACTGAGTCAACACCAAATGATGTATGCCTTGACGCCGTATTCAGAATCTTCTACACAGACAGGACCACTGCAACACACGTAAAGAGCGGCTTAAGACTGGCTGGAGTAACCGGAACCAACGGCACCACAAGCAAGCTCATCTCAGAATGGGAGCCCAATTATCGTTACAACTACATCCTGGCATTCAACCCGCACAAATCAACCCGCATATGGGAGGCTGATGGCGACGGTAGCCTTCAGATAGATCCTGTAACAGGTGATACCATAGTAGATAATGATACCCCCACCGGCGGCACAATGAAGTACAACCCTGATGAGCCCGATGTTATTTACGTATTTGAGGATACTGATAACGACCACATTCCTGACACATGGAACCCCTATCCAGTTGCATGGGAGGATGTTGACGGCGATGATCTCCTTGAGGCCGGCATAGACCGCGACGGTGACGGCCACATAGACAATGTGGACGATGAGAACATAACCCAGCAGGTTCCCGGTCATGATCCCGATAAGGATCCTACTGATGGAGACGCCAACAACCCGGACGGCAAGGATGTCATACTTGTACACTATGACAGCGACGGCGACGGCGATGTTGATGACGACGATGAATGGATTCAGGTTCAGAAGGATCCCGATACCGGTGAGATCACTCCCGCCAAGGAAGAAGAGGATGACACCATTGAGTTTACCGCTTCTGTCAGCGAGTGGGAAGAGACCTATTCAGTTGCCTATGACGTGAACAGGTAATCAAAGGAATTTTTCTTACAAAAACAAAACGCATTCAAAATAAATTCTTGAATAGATGAAACTCAGGAATTCGGAAATACTGACCCTACTGATGTTGGTTGCACCAGCCGCCCTGATGCAGCAATCCTGCACCTATCATGACAAGGTGACGATAGATGAAAGAGCTACATCACCTATCATGGTGGGAGTGGCATCAGCAGGCACAAAGGGCATTATCAACGGCAATACTGACGCTGACAGGTTAGGCAACATGGTAGGTCAGTGCTTTAATGGTGATGCTCTTAAGGAGAATGCCGGATTCGGAGTTTACAGCTACAAGAGCACTCCCGGAAAATCTGTGATTTTGTTTGACAATACACAGGTTTATCCGGATGCAAATAACGCGCAAACTGCGTGGAGTTACTCCCCCACCCGTTTCTGGGATATGACAGCAAGCTATCAGTTTATAGCCTACTGGCCATATCTGCCTGATGAAACCTCAGAGAACAATCCTTACGTGTCTATTCCCGATCCGGTAGATCATACTGCCGTCACAGAGGCTGAAAAGGTTCTCACTATCCACAACATACCATATTGGCAGCCTGCTGCCACAGGTATGGATGTGATGACAAGCGTCCGCGTGGGCCGCTACAGGTCAATAAGTGAAGCTGACGGCACAGATTTCTCTGATCAGGAAAAGGTGGGATTCATGTTCAGGCACGTATTGTCAAACCTGGTAATCAAAGCGTACTATATCAACGGCTCTCCAAATCCTGTGGGTTACGGTACTCCGACCACAGACGATGACGGAGTCTATATCAACGGGATAACGCTTATGAAATCCGGTGACACCAATGATGTTCCCGGCAAGGAGCGAAACAACTGGAAGGCAGCCTTCACCCATCATTATACTGACAGGAAAGCCAACCTTTCAGGAACACTTGAGTACACTGACCAATACGCTCTGCTTACAAGTGCGCATGAGGAGGTAAACTTCAAGAATGAATGGGTGGATAATCCAAATTTTGTGCCTAATACCATAGGCAGTTGGCTTGTGGTACCGCACAGGTGGAACGGAATAAAGATAGGCGTTGACTATACTGTCGGAGGAGAGGACAAAAGCTCCATGAGCAACCCTGTACCCACCACATTGGGACTGGAATCAGATGATTACATGCTTCAGTCCGGCAAGACATACACCCTGACCCTGTTGTTTGATGTGTCAAACGGCAATGTTACGGTGTACAGGATAGGCGTTAAAGACTGGACCGTACAGGATGTAACGCATCATGTTTATAACTGGTAATTTAGTGAATTAAATACATAGTATTTAAATTTTGAAAAATTAAAGAAAAACGGTATATTTGCACTGATATGAAAGGGACAGTGAACATACACATTGCAAAGATCTGGTTCATCCTGGCAGCACTCATAATGCTGACTCTGGGATCATGCCGTAATGACAGCGATGACCGTAACCTTGAAACCAGAAAGGTTACTCTGCATCCTGCCATAGGGCGCAATGTGGAGAATGTCATACGTACCCGCTCAGTCAACGTTGAGGAGCACTGGACTGATCAAGACGACGTACAGCACTCCATATCTTCAACATATCCTGACCTTGAGGTTAACGGTACCTCAATGAGGGTATATGCCGTTCCTGCTGATAATACGCTATCTAGAAACAACTACAAGGCCGTAGGCTCATTCCGTTACAGCAACGATACGTGGCATTCATCAGTTGGTGCCACCATTAACCAGGAATACTATCTGTATGCCATAAGCCCCATTAACCTGCCCGGCGCCACAAGCCAGGAATTCAACTGGGGTGAGAACAGTAATCATGAATTCAGCGCCGACAATGTAGTGCTTACTTTTACAGGCCTGGACATTATCAGCGCATCAGACCCATTGGTAAGCATTGCAGCCAAGGGCAAGCACGTAATCAAGGAATCAGGAGATCTTAAGGAGGTGGTCATAGAAAAGACAGATGCTGAGCACCCCGCCGTAACACAGACACTCACAGAGCCCACCCTTATCAAAGGTGATTACAACATAGGCACTGTCTATGATGACGGCGAAACAGGAGAAGACAGCTACCAAATATGGATGGCTATGGACCACCTCTATGCAAAGGCTACCATATCATTTGCCATAGACCTGGAATACAATAACCTGCGCACCATCCGCGTCAAGGAGATGCATATCACCACCAAGTACAATGGTGTGGCACAACCCTCACATCTGGATGGCACCCACAGTTACAAGTTCAAGCAGGGAGCCGATTTCCAGGCAGGAGGCTGCCTGACGCTGAACGGCAGTCAGGGTTTCTCTGCAACAGACGTAACACCGATAGATCTGATGGTAGATAATTATGATCCCATAGACCCGGACCACCCCACAGCAGGTCACTATGACTACGCCACACTCAAGGTACCTGTATCAGCTGAGCAGTACTGGGAGTTTGGATCATTCTATTTCCTGCCCCAGGCATCACTGCCCACAGGACTCACCCTGCCCCCGATATATCTGGACGTGAAGTATGACGTGTACAGCAAGGAAGGCACAAAGGTGCGCGCTGACCAGCATGCAATAAACGCCTTATCACTGAACAGCGTTTACAGGGATGACTTTACAGACCACACCCCTGCCGCAGGTGATAATGTAAGGATAAAAGTAATGGTCAAACCCACATATCTCTATCAGCTGTCTGATGATGATGTAAGGTTTGAATTGACAATTGAATAGAAACCGTCAAGATGAAGATATTGAATCACATACATAAACTGTTACCCTCCGGCCTCAAGTCGTGGGGTATGCTGCTTGTATTGGCATTCATAACTCCTTTATGCACACAGGCACAGATTATCATAGAAGGTAATGTTTACGGAGGCGGCGACATGGGTAATGTTGGCGGCAGCAGCAGTGTCAAGGTAATCTCCGGAAACATTGGTACGGATAATATTGAAAATCCCGGTGGAAGCGTGTTTGGCGGTGCACGTATGGCCGATGTAGGCGGAAGCGCATCAGTATATATTGACGGTGAAACAGAAGGTGCAACAGGATATGTATTGATAAACAAGGTTTATGGCGGAAATGACATAGCCGGACACATAGGTTCATCAAACAATTACCCCGAGGGATTAGATGTGGCAGGTGCTGAAGAAGAAGGGATTGATAACAGTTGGAATACTTTTGTGCGAATTTCAAACGCCAAGGTATCAGCAGAATCAGATAAGGACATAAAGGAAATCTATATAGGACAGTTGTTTGGTGGAGGTAACGGTGAGTATGAATACACCAAAGTAGAGGATTCTGAGACTGGAACGATTACCCACACCATAAGGGAGATATCAACAGAGACTGATGAACAGACGCACGAGCCCATACCTGGAACACTCCTTACCACTATCGTAAACAACGAGTCCTCTGTCAAGCCTGTTGCAGGCAAGTCATTCGTTGACATTCACGGAGGTTCAATAGTATATGCATACGCCGGTGGCAATAATGCCACAATCACAGAAAACGCCACGATATGCGTAGAGAACAAGAGCAAGATAGTAGGCTCCATCAAGGTAGATGAAGACTGGCAACTGGACGATGAGGGTACAGAACTCATCACTGATGCTCGTCTCACAGCTATGGGTATCAACCTGCTGTTCTCCAGCCCCACAGCTCAGAGCGATGAAGATTTCCAGATTGGCAGATTGTTTGGCGGCAACAACCTGGCAGAGATGAACATACGCCCCACATGGTACCTGGAGACAGGCTCAATACGTAATCTATATAGCGGCGGTAACCGCGGTGACATGACCTATGTAGAGGGTCTGTTGCTGGAAATACCCTATGAATCAGACATCCGCATAGATAACCTGTTTGGAGGTTGCCGTATGGCTAATGTCAACCCGCTGAAACCTGGCACACGCACACCGGCTGAACTCAGTGAGATACAACTCACAGACAAGAATACTGATGGTACACCTAAGTACAAATTCCCCGCCGGCATGTCAGCACGCGTTCTGCTTCATGGTGGAAATGTAAACAACGTCTATGGCGGCAATGACATATCAGGTAAAGTTACCGGTGGAAACGCATTGGGCATATACACCAGTGTGCGCGGTAATATTTACGGCGGCGGCAACGGTTCATACGCCTATACTGACAATGATTTGCTTAAGGATGACCTGGCATATGGTGATGTCTATTATAAACCTGCTGAGGTCCTTGCAAACAACGATGTTACCGCTAAAACCGGTTTTGAGTCTGTAACTGCGCTCAACCTGTTCCGCCCCGATGCAGAGCAAGTATCGTTACTGCTTTCAGGAAACCCCGTTCTGAATGAGAATACGGGAGAGGTGGAGTTTGAGAAGACAGTGATAGGCGGTTCAGTATTCCTGGGCGGCAACAGCGCAACAATCCGCACCAGCAACAAAATTTCCAACCCCATTGTAGAACTTAAGATCGGTACAAACGTCATTGCTGATCAGGTATTCCTGGGCAATAACGGAGAGAACATGATAAAGACTGACCAAGCAAATGCCGCACTCGGTGTCAAGGAAGGCATCCTGCGTACAATGGCCAGCAAATTATCTTCTGATGATTCCAAATTCAATACCATTGCGCTAACAGACAGCAGTCAGTTTGCCAAGTACATGGATGGCGCCACAATGGACCTTATCCCCTCCATCTCATTCACCAGTCTGGCACAGAGTGACCGCTATGACTATGATCAGTACTCCTCTTACATAGGTTCATTATACTTTGGCGGTAATGTGGGTAGTATGGCATACCCCGGCATCAATGAAATGAATCTGACTGCCCCGTTTATCATATTTAACAAACTGGTAGCAGGCTGCAACAAGGCATCAGTTCCTAAGACCCCATTCAACGCATACTATGACGGTGGCATTCTGGGTGACACAACTGTATCAGATTACACCGGTGACCGTATAGTAATGACACTCAACGGCCCCAAGATAGAGCCTAAACGTTGGAATGATGTATTTACCAAACTATTTGACGGTACCGTTCTTACCCAAGGAAAGAAATATTACACATCAAACCTACGTTCCACAGAGTTTGTTTCTAACGGACAAGAAACTGTGAATTATGCAAAACATACCTACTACTATGATTTGACGACACCGGGTACCGAATTAGTCTGGAATACAGCTATCTGGAATGATGAAACAGATGATGACTACATTGTTCCTGACGAATATTCAGCTTCAATTCAAGATGACCTCCGTCTGTTGGGCGGAAACGTATTTGGCGGATGCTACAACTCTGGACACGTAAACGGTAACGTTAAGATAAACATAGAAAGTGACCTCATAGTAAGGAATGAGGTGTTTGACCAGACTGATAACGGCGGTAATGCAAACTCTAACGTAATACTCGAGAAACAGGGTGAGGACATTATGGTTGTGGCCATGGCCGTATTCGGTGCAGGCATGGGTAAGCAGACTGAGGTATGGGGCAACACAAACGTTAACCTCAAGAACGCATACGCATTCCAGATATTTGGAGGCGGTGAGCTGGGAGTTGTGGGCAAGGGAGACATTCAGAAAGATAATAATGACCAAATGGTAACCGACGAATACGGATACCCCCAAAAGGACTATGCTTACAATCCGCTATACAGCACGACAGTAAACCTGCGCGGCTCATATGCCGGCTACTCTGAGGATGAGGAAGGCCCGGTTCTGGCAGAAAGCGAGTATCTGTACGGAGCCGGCAATGAGGGCGATGTATGCGGCAACAGTTACGTATATCTCGGCAATGGCCGTATATATGATGTATTTGGCGGTGCCAGCAACGCAAACATTCTGGGACACAGTGAGATATACATAGGCAAGCAGAAGGATGAGGCCGGGAATGACGTATCCGGATTCCCGTGGATAAGGGATATAGTATTCGGCGGTAATGACTTTGGCGGCAAGATAGGTAACAACGGTGATTTCAGTACTGTTCCGAGCATAGCAATCAGGATTTCAGAGAACGCAATTTCTGAGCCGAATATGCTCTCTGAGGTGAGCACATATGTAAGTTACATACAAGGACGAGTTGATACCATATTCGGCGGAAACTATGGTAATTATGACTATTATGATGACGTTTACAATGATTACGTCTATACCTACAGTGACAACCAGGAGGAAAAACTTGGTAAACCCAAGGGGGATTTCTCATACCCGTATCTGAACGGTACTTCTTTAGTCTATTTCCAGCCCGCTGACAACAACAAGAACCATGTAGGTTATATATTGGGCGGAAGTGAAGGATTCCCGGGAATTGTTGACGTAAACAACACCATGCAGGAAAAAGCCTACGTGATTATTGATGATGTCAACACATCGGCCGATAATAAGGATATCTACAGGAACACAGATATATACGGAGGCGGTGCATTTGCAGGTGTAGGTTCCATTGAGGTCACCCTGAATTCTGACACCATATTACACCCCGGAGCAGGACGGACAGTAGTTGATCTGCTGGCAGGCCGGTTCAACGAGGCATTTGGAGGATGTGTCAATGAAGGCATGGTTGGATTTACCCGCGTGAACGTGCCACCAGTCTCCACCATCCATCTGCAATCCATCTATGGCGGCGGTAAAGGTTACAGCGATGACGTATTGACGGCTGCAGCAAGCAACAGTACGCTTTATGCCAAACTTAAGGCTGCATTCTGTGACCATTATATCACCTGTGTAGATTACAAGAGTGAGAATGCCATAGTGGATGGTGCCGTTTATGGTGGTAACAACAACCGCCGTATAGCATGTGATACATATCTCAACATAGGGACACCTGTCAAGAACAGTGCAGGCCAACTTATTACCGTCTATGGAGCCGGATACGGAGCCGAGACTGTAACCACACGCACCAATGTATTCCTGCAGGACGGAGCAGAGGTAAATCAGGTTTATGGCGGCGGACGTAACGGTAACGTATTTAACTATCTGTCAATGATCAGATGGCTCGCACAACAGTATTCTACTACAGATGGGGCTGTCATTACCCAGAAACTGGCTGAGTACAGTTCATACCTTGATGCCTTCAATGAGTACATTGCCGGAAGACAAGCCACTAATCAAAAACCTGAATGGGCGGCCCATCCAATTGATTTGCCGGCTGACGTGCTTAGCCAGATAGGAGGCGCCTACCAGGATAACACAAGAGACTTTACCGGTAGCGCATACTACAACACCAATGTACACATACTTGCAGGCGGCAAGGTATTGGGTAACCCCAGAGCAGACGGCAAAGGCACCAGCAATGGTTATGCATACGCTGGCGGCTTAGGTAGTGACGCTGTCGTAGCCGGTTCAACTTATATTGAACTCAAGGGCGGCTATGTTGAGAAAGATATCTACGCCGGTGGTGAGGGCGGTCCGGTAATGAATGAGTACAGTCTTACGGATGATATTAGTGGCGATTACAAGTTCATCGCATCAGCCAACGCCTATATAGAGGGCGGCACAGTACGTAACGTATATGGCGGCGGCTATAACGGTCACGTGGGCAAGCACACCAAGATTGTTGAAAATCAGGAAGTGCCTGCTCTGATAAGTGAGGATTACGCAAATGACGTACCGGGTGAGACCAATGTAGTTATCGGTAAGATAGGCGGCACGTCATACACAGACGGCATACCGGCCATAGGACGTAACATATATGCCGGCGGTGAGGGCGGTTCTGTATATGGAACCACACATCTTACCATCAACAACGGCTATATAGGCTACCTGTATGACCCGGACGCCAGCGATGATCCATCTACCTTGGACTTTGATGAACGCTATGTGGCAAACCTCAAAGAGTATGAAACGGATAACAATAATCGTCTGACAGGACACGGCAACGCATTCGGCGGCGGTTATGTGGCCAGCAGTTACGTTGACATATCTGACATAGAGATGTACGGCGGCACCTTGCGCGGCAGCCTGTACGGTGGCGGTGAGATAGGACCTATAGGCCGTGGAACCAAGCTTGACGTCACAAAACCGGATTTTGCCATCAGGAACGGTGACGCCACCATCTATAAGGCAGGCCAGACCCACGTCAAGATGTTTAACGGACATGTGTTGCGTAACGTATTCGGCGGTGGCCGTGGCCGTGACAGTTGGGGCGGTGAAGGCTGGAAACCGGAAGAAGAGACAGACCTCTCATCAAAAGGCAATGTGTTTGGCCAGACTGATGTATGCATATACGGCGGTGAGATAGGCACAGAGAAGGGCGTACTGGCCGGCGAGGAAATAGGTAACGTATTCGGCGGCTGCGATTTGGGTTATGTTTACAGCGCATATGAACTGGCTGACGGCACGCTGGGTTACGGAAAGAAGCCTGATAACAGCGTACGTTATGATGACGATAAAGAAGGGTACTACTACAAGTATGAGGGCGACGGATTCAAAACGGATACCCAAACAGGAGAATACCTTCTTACAGAAGATTGTCACGTTCTTGTGGAGCCGTGGCTTGAGGTTATTGATCCTAACGGCATAGAATATGATTCAAAGACCTACGCAAAAGGCTCATATATCCCCACCGCTTACCTGAATACCCTGGGTAAGAAAAACAAGACTACCGGAGTATGGGAGGATGCAGAAGAATGGGCACAAGTGGATGTAGGATACCTTATCGAGGATACGGAAAATCCTGAAAACAACAAGTTTATTGAGCGTGGTGTAATAATCCACAACGCAGTATTTGCAGGCGGAAACGTTACGCCCGGAAGTGAGTCATTTGCCAATACCCCCACTGTATTAGGTAATGCCACCGCATCAATACATGATATTTATAGCCGTGACCTTATTACCATAGGTACCGGTCATACCGGCGGACTGTACGGAGACGGTAACCTTACTCTTGTAGATGGTTATCGTGGTCTTAACATAACCAACTACGGTACAGACTACTACAACATTCCGGATAATATATCGTACGCCGAATACAAGAAACTCCCGCCCCGTGAGCAGAACTATTATGAACTCAAGTTTATCTGCACAAATTCTATTACTGACAATGAAGAGACAACATACCAGGCCGGTGCACAGATAACCCAGGATGAGCTGATTACACTGTTTACAGGAGTGAATGTTGGCGATAATCCAATTATCGAGAACGGCCAGTTGACTGATGCTGGCAGGGCTTATTGGACAGAGAACGGTGTAGTGTCACTCTACGCAGGACGTATCATGAACACCATACAGCGAGCAGATTTCTGCGGTGTGTTCGGCAGCCGTATGGTCATGAAAGGAGCTCGTGACCGCACCATTGAAACCATGGACCTGACCAAATACACCATAAACCGTGTACGTGAGGTGTCTCTCAACAAAAAAGGCAATAACGGTAACTATTTTGGTATTTACAGCATAGTGAACCACCTGGGCGCCCTTACCAGTGATGTTGATATGAATGACATCCGTAAAACAGATAACACCAAGGACGGTTATAAGGATTCCAACTACGAAACCTCAAGCGGCACTGGCACATACTACGGATGGAAAGAGCAGCATCTTAAAGACCGCAAGGGTAACGACGGCTCAAGTCATAACAAGGTTGCTCTGGCATCAGGTGTATATCTGGAGCTTACCACAGAGAAGAGTACAGGCACCGGTCTCTATGAGAAAGATTGGGGATATATAACCGGCGTGGTGGAACTTGACCTCATCAATGTATCTACAGGCGTAGGCGGCGGATTCGTCTATGCCAAGAACGTCCATGGCCAACGTCAGCCAAGCGGTAAGAGAAACACCATCATTGAAGGTCTGAATACCGGTGCTGCCACCAACAAGAGTTGGATATATATTGACAAGGTTCAGATTGAAAACACAGAAAACTACAATAACATACAAGCCAAGATGGAGACATCTGGCAACTTTGTTCACAGTGAACAGACCATCATTGATGACTGCTACAACATAAGCGGCAAATACAATGTTGATAATGACCCCGTACCGGCCCACTACTGGTTCATCAAGGGTCAGGTATATGTATATGACCAGATAATATCAGCCTACACAGGCTCTGCCAAGGCATATCCGTCATCATCTGAGATACCGCTTACAATCAACGCCGGAGCTTACGGTAAGATGAAACTGATAAACGTTCAACCTAACCGCTACGCATATTATTCATCTTATTCATCTCCTACAAACAACGTAAAACTTACAGGAGACAATAAACTGGCCATAAAGGATATGACGTTCAATCTGAATGATCCTATAACCTATTGGGACTGGAAGCTGCTCACTCCTGCAGAACAGAAACTGTTTGTTGATGACACCTACGTGGTTCTTGACTCCTGCAAGATTACAAAGAATGATGATGAGGAGGTAGAATACTCTGCCGGTTCCGTATTGCTCCCGGAAGAGTATAATGCACTTAAAAACGATGAAAAAACCACAGTAATATTTAAGAAAAGTGCTGACGGTTTAAGGAAGGATACCGTTGACTTTACATACGCCGTACGCTCATCAAACAACATCGGTCATAACACCGGTTACCTGCTTACCTATGATGTAAACAATCCTGCCATCTGGGATAAGTGGTACATACCCGTTACCGGCGGTGCATCAAACAAGATTTCCACCACCAGTTATGATCAATTGAGTGACAAATCAGGGTATCTTACCGGTCCTACATACAAACCAGACGTGTCAAACATCTACGGCCAGCGTTCTTACCAGGCAGGTGAGATCATCACTTTGCAGGAGTATATAGATTACGAGGGCGAAGATGAGGATCTGAACGGCAACGGCATATTGGAAAAGGGCCTCAAGGGAAATGAGCAATATGCCTCATTACTCAATGCTCTTAACAGCTGGACAGAACAGAGTCAGGGTCCTGATACCCGTCAGGCAGAGTTTGCCCGCGCATGGATAGCCACTGAGCCCATTATGACTGATGATAAAAACGGCGTCAGCCGTCAGTTGCAGAAGGGGGCCCGTCTTGTTGAGTCAGATTTCAATCCTACTCAGTGGGCTGCCATACAGGATAAGGTAGCGTTGGCATACGTAAGTACCCGCCCAATCCAGATTTCAGCCACAGAAATCATAACTGACCATCAGACTATGACATTGGCTGAGAAGGAGACTTACATGGGTTCCACCAGCGCAAGCAACTTATCAGCCATCAACACCCTGCTGAATAATATCACCGACATAACAGAAGAAAGGAAGAAAGCTATAATAGATGGTGCCGCCCTTACCACCACAGAACAGGAAGCACTTGGTGAAGAAGGCATAAGCTCACTGAACTCATTGTTGTTCACCCATTCTATTGACCAGAGTGTTGTTCCGGCATACTACTGCACCAATTCCGGCTTATACGGCGGTGATTATTATGATAAGGACAAGAATTACCGTGCCATTTATGCCTGGAGCTCAATGTCAGAGGCAGACCGTGCACATTTCAATTTCAACTATGATGCGCTTGACCTGCTCATTGACCCCAACTACAGAAATGATGCAATAACATCAGGTAAAGATGATGGCAAGAAGTACCAGTATGACGGCAGCCAATATGAAGTTGCAGAACCTAATCCCAATGATAAAGACAAGTTGATCTACTCTATGCAGAAGCCTGTAGATTATACCGCCACTTATGAAGGTACCGACGCAAATGCTGCAAGCGTATTTTTCACCCCAGACGGTAGTAACGAACCTACATCTATAGCTACAGCAGGAAGGACGGAACTGACCCGCACTGAATTTGAATCCATCTTGAATGAGCAGATTAATTATGCCCCGATAGCTGTCAAAGATGCCGGGCATTATTATGTTGTCAAAAATGATTTCTTTGATGTACACCCGTATGTAGTAGGTCAGGTTATCGACGAGGCGGAATATGAAAATCTTACCTCCAATACATATGTAAATAATAAGAATAACGTAGATATACTGTATTTTGATGCTGTAGGCACATACTATTATTGCTGTAACGCATATGATATTTCAACCGCCAATGGTGGGCATGCTGTCATAGGAATCCAGGCTGCTCCGAATACGACAATCAACAACAGCGCCATTTTGGCAGGCACAGTACAGACCGTCTCAGTTCCGCAAGGTTTCATAATAAGCCAGGAAGGTAACGGAGCAAACAATTCATATCAGTACGGCTACATGAGCCTGACTAACCAGCAGAAGGACTTTAGCATCCACGGCACAATACCGGTTGAGACCAGTACACTTTATGTAAGCCGCAACTCAGATATCTATGACCTCTCCAAGGAGAAGATCATAACTCTGATATACCAATATGATTACAATGACTTTATTGATGAGACAGGCATGAATATCCTGCCGGTAAGTGAGTATCATGTAATCAATATCCATCTCCAGTTTGAGAGCGGTATCCCCATGATAGATGACATCACTGATCCTGCCACCGTTCTGCCAGGTACCAGCCTGACAATGACAGAGCCTGCTGTCACACCTGGTGCATATGAAGTATTCGGCGGCGGATGGGAGATATTCAAGAATGAGACTGATGCCGTTATGGGTATAAACGGTGCAGAATACACACCTAACTCTGACCTGCTCTACTGGTATCAGAACGGCTACTACATAGCATACTATGCCAAGACTTACTTGGGCAAGACCTACTCTAATCCTAAACCGCTCAGCGTGGCCAACTATCATGACCTCAAGAACATCATGGATGATAACATACACCATCTGTATGTGGATTATGATAACAGACAGCTTGACCGCAACAGTAAGGTTTACATAAATGACTACAGCAGTAGCGGAAAGAACGGTCTTGACCTCTTCAAGGACTTCTTTGACCTGAGCGTGTACAGTTCAACATTGAATGCTGAAGATCTGGATAATGACGGTCTGATCACTTCAGCCAGATTTGAAGGACATGCTCCGCTCAACGCTGATCCTAAATACGGCGTGATAGGCGGTAACAATCTGGACTTCTTCCTGCATACCAACGTCAATTACACCGACGTTTGGACTCCTATTGGCAGCAATGAGGGTGACCCGTGCTTCAGCGGTGTGTTCAATGGTGACGGATATACCATAAGCGGTCTGAGCCAGTCGCTATTCCACAGTCTGTGCGGTGATGTCTACAACTTGGGCGTAACCGGTTCATTCACCGGAGCAGGTATTGCTGACCTCGGTGACGGTTATATTGAAAACAGCTGGGTTAAGAGTAGCGCCACTGCCGGTTGGGTAGAGGGTGTACAGGCCGTATTCGGTAATCCTGACAGATCACAGTACGTAGCAGTGCCCAGTGGTACCAAGCTGACAGTAGGCCAAACATATTACACAAGCAATAGTGGTGACGGTCAGTTCACAGCAGAAAGTGAATTGACATCTGACGGAACCTACTATACAGAAAGGCCTTTAATACAGATTGTAAACTGCTACTATCCTGTAGGTAACGAATATACGGTGACTGAGAATCAAGTTCATGGCGCTGCCATACAGAAGCCCGTACAATCATTCTACAACGGTGAGGTGGCCTATGACCTCAACAGCTCATACCTTAACAAGCGTTACTATGACGGCAGCGGCGTAAGCACAGCAAACCACGATGCCAAGTACGGTGATCTGGACTATGTAGCTTTACGTTACGCTGACGGTGACTACCGCTTTGTAGGCCAGAACGGTGGAGTCATTCCTACTACGCCTGACCTGCTCCGTGAGTATCAGGAGAATGAGGATGCACCTGTAGAATACAGACCCGTATGGCCGGATGACTACCTGTTCTTTGGTCAGAACCTCACGTTCGGTTGGGATGAGGATAGGCCGCATCAGGATCTGCCGTCACACTACAATGGCAGCAACCGTGTGCTGCGTGCTCCGGCATACTATGGTGATAATGTGATGAGCACCATACATTTCAACCCCGATGCTAATCTGGCTGCCTACACCAAGGATAAGACCCATATAGCTTATCCTAACCTGACTGCAATAGACTTTGCAGGTCATAACGATGTAAGCGGCGGCTACATGCTGGGAGCAAGAGATGGTAAGTTCTACGGTCCGATACTTGACCTGGGTCTCAACAATGACGGTCTCACCAGCATTTCAAATCGTGATGAGACACGTAACCTGCTGGTATATGCTCCTGCAACCCAGTATGACGTAACGGTAACCACCACTAATGACAATGATGAGCCTGTAACCACCACTCAAACTGTAAATTCAAATACTTACAGCGTTCTTAAGGCATACTTCATGGATACAGATGGTGACTATGCAGACTATCACGCTGAGAATGATGACTACCGCCGCGTACTCAAGGTTGAGAATCTTGACATACGCGGTCATCTGGTACAGTCTGACCTAACAGCCACCCATGACCATCTGCTGGTTGACAAGCAAGACTTTAACGCTCCTATCAGCTACGAATTTACCGGTGACCACTACATGTGGTACCAGCGCAAGCCTGACAGTTACGTCAACAGCCAGACCAGCGGTTGGGAGACAGTGAGCCTGCCGTTCACCGTTGAGCTTGTAACAACTCATCAGAAGGGTGAACTGACCCACTTCTATGACTATAAGGTCAACAACATCAGTCAGCAGAACGTAGGCCATGAGTACTGGCTCCGTGAGTTCCGTGAACTTGAAAACGCTAATAATTCTAGCCCGATAGTAGAAACCGTAGAGAATGAAACTACTGTTACTAACATTTACTTCAGTTCACTCAAGGGCAGATCCAACAGCAGCAAGACCACTCATAACACATTCCTGTGGGATTACTACTACAACAATGAGAACAACTCCAACACGGATGACCGCCACAAGGACAAGAACAAGGACGAGTATCAAACATACTACAACTTTGGTCCTAATGGCAAGACATACCCATCCTATCCGTTCCAGACAGCAGGTATGCCTTATCTGATAGGATGGCCGGGCAGCCGCTACTATGAGTTTGACCTGAGCGGTAACTTTGTTCCGCAGAACACTGCCGCAACAGGCCCCGCCGCTCTTGATGAGTTGGGTCAGATGATAACGTTTGTATCAAATAAGAACGTAAGCATTGATGTAACGCAGAATGAATATGACGACTTTGCTACAACCATAAGCGGATTCACATTCACGCCCAACTACCAGACCAGGACCCTGCCTGGAACAACCACCTATCTGCTCAACGCAGCCGGTGACGCATTCCAGAACAATACGGAATCCGCACAGACCACTGTGCCGTTCCGCGCATACCTGACCAAGACTACTGCATCTGGAGCCCCAAGGCGTAATGCTAAGATTGTAGATGCCGATGTGCTCTACATAGCTTACATGAACAATCCTGACTACCTTGAAGGCAAGGCCAGTCAAGGCGGCCTGCGCATCTACGCAAAGGATATGTCAATCATAGTGGAGAGCACCCTGCCCGAGCCCGCCACCGTGACCATAACCACCGCAGCCGGAGCCCCGCTTGAAAGCTTCACCATACAGCCCGCCGCCAAGGTAATCACCCCCATCAACAACCGCGGCGTCTATATAGTGAACAACCTCAAGATTGTAGTGGCAAGATGATGATAACTATTGATGAATAACAAAGTTGAGCTAAAACATAATTGAAGACGTTGACAAGCAGAAGATGAAAATTATGAGAAGTAACAACAAATTGACACCCCGCTGCCACTGCCACCTCCGCGCCTTCGCGCTTCTGGCAGCCATACTGCTCTGTACGGCACTGCCACTAAAGGCTCAGGGTGACTACGACATGGAGAGCGGCTTCTACTACCTGGAGAACAAGCAGAACAACAACGTAGGAGGCTACTTCCTGGTGCCAGCGGGCGGTGACGGCACTATAAAGTACTTCAACAACGACGCAAGCACTCCCTACCTCACTACTTTCAAAAAAAGCAATGAGTCCACCGATGATGCCATTAACAACTTCATCTGGTATGTGGAGAAGGTATCGACAGGTATCTACCGACTGCGCCATATGCTCACGGGTCGCTACGTGGTGATCAATGGGGTGGTGGACAATAACAACCCCGCCCACCGGCGCTTTCATCTGGAGACCCAGCAGGTACCCGACGACTACACCACCCAATTCCTTTTCTTCAAGCGAAGCGATTCTGACAGCCGTATAGGCATCCGCCACGCCTCCATCTACGCCCAACAAGATGCCAGTAAACAATATTGGTGGATGGAAGTTTCCGGCGGCAATCAAGACAACTACTCGCAAGGAGACTACAAAGGCCTGGTGGGTCTCTGGGAGGTACTCAACGA
>Ga0265298_10004603_pt1 | contig 17572 bp, 17 predicted proteins | sample AusTroGonzalo_MG_3_FD_193486 | JGI IMG/M metagenome (GOLD analysis project Ga0265298, IMG submission 193486) | Bovine rumen microbial communities from tropical cattle in Woodstock, Queensland, Australia - Gonzalo_01 | ecosystem: Host-associated > Mammals > Digestive system > Stomach > Rumen ... | reverse complement strand
ATCTGTCAATTCAATTGGTATAGATCTGATATCTGAAGATATTTCTGGATTGATGGACAAAGTAAAGAGCGCCTTTAAAGGCTTATTTAAATCTATTGTGAAGTGCTTTATTGGCATCGCTATGGCGTATGTTATGTTCACGTCGATTTTTGGCAACGCGCCGTCGTCTTCAAAGTTGGCTGCGCCTGGAGAAACGTCCGTTTCAGCTACTCCTGTCACGCAGGTTATCATATGCGATTCTAACGGAAAGACTATTGAAACGTGCGAAGGCGAGACTGAAGACGATATTAAACAACAGATGTGCGAGTCGTTAGATGAATTCGATATACGAGAAATCGACAGCACTGATTATGAAAACGGCGTTAGAGTAGATGATACAACGTTTGCGAAAGCTACGCATAGCATTGCTATGAAACTTGGCATTACTAATGACAATGTTGGTGAATTTGAAGCGACAATTAAAAACACTGAAACTGGAGAAACGTATACTTTTAATCCGAAGCAGAAGTTTGGCGATTACGCCGTAGATGCTCTCGAGTTCTTAAATTTCAATAAAAACAGTGAAGCTAATCAAAGTTTTAATGACGCCGTCAATGGTCATGACCTTAACCTTACGAGCGATACGCTCGGAATGCGCACCGGTGTAGATGGAATGAAGCAAGTTGTAGCGCAGTATCCAAAATTAAAGAATTTTACGCTTGTTGGGGTGTCAAGGCCAACTGTTGCGAAATAATGAGAGGAGCACTATGATGAACAAATTCGATTTAGTCTTTGAGCAAGTGATGAAATCGCTTGACGGCGATGTGAAGCCGTCTGATAAAAATAGATATGCATACAAAAGCGTTAAGCTTATCATTGAAGACATCAATTCGCCAATCAACATCGATGGCGCTACTCGTAAGTTCAGCTTTGAGGAAGCTGCTGGGCTTAGCGAAGCTCAGCTTATTTCAGAGGGCATTGGCGATAGCTTCGTAGAAGCAGTGAAGTCGAAGATGTCAGCTATAGCAGAAGCTTTGCGTACTGCTAAGAGGAAGTCAGAAAGCGAATGCTTAAGCATCTTAAACGCAGCTAAAGACAGTTTCATTATCAAATGGCTTGACGGCAAATATGGAATCTCCAATAAGATAAAGTCTGCTATTTCGACTAAGATCGAGAATGGTGTGACAATCATGGACGTTCACGCAATTGTGGTTGATGGTCGCACTGTAGTTCTAGACAAAAACATAGTCATTAAACCTTCAGATGAAGAAACTGCGCCTCCAGCTGAAGAGTCTGTGACTGAACCGAATTCTAATCTTATTGAAGAAGGCATTGCTGAAGCTATGGCGAATTTGAAGAATCGACTAAAAGATCTTTGGGCTGCAGTTCTTAAGATATGCATTACTGTGCTTTTGATATTGATGGCTTATATGTCTATAAGCGACTCGAAAGCTGGTATGATAGATCCAAAGTATGAGGCCGAAAAACCATTCAACAAAAATAATTTCGTAGAAATTGGTGATTTACAAAAAGAGTTTGGAAAAACACATCCAGGCTCTCTTAATCAGCATACTTTCGACGACAACGACTCAAATGAATCTGATTCGCTTGTGCCTATCGACGACGCTAATCCAAAGCCGGATGAAAAGGATTTACGTGCTAAACGCGACAATCTTCATCCATTTGGGAAAAGCGAGGCTGTAATAAGAATTTTCGATGAACGCGACAACTTAATCGACTCTATTGAGATAGAACAGAGATACACAGCTGAGCCTGATATTGCCTATACATACAAGCATATGCTCAAAGAAATAATCTCAACATGGGGTGGTTCAGCAGTGAAGATCGTTGGCAATATCAATTATTCAAAGTTTGAAAGTGGCACAGGCAAATTGTCAAAACGAGTATTTGGCAAGACTGAGCATGTCATTAACAAAGACTTAAGCGCTAAGCATAAGTCTGACTACGCTGTAAGAGGTACTGAATACGTTATATTAGGCGATGAACCGGAATATTATAGCAATGGAAAACCATTTTTAAGAAACGGCAAGCCTTCTTATAAGAACAGCCAAGAACTTAACAGAACTGAAGAAAACGACTCGTATTGGGACGACTTAGTGTATCTGCTGTCGCTTAACACTAAAGATGATGAATTCGCAAAGATGTCTATCAAGGATAAGATTGCGTTTCTCAAAAGCACGCCAAGTCTCCGTGGCTTAGCTGCACTGAATAAATTGATTGAATCGAATCAAACTAACTTACTGGATAAAAAATTGATGGAGCATCATCGTGAAAACGCTGAAACTCATGAAGACTGGACGAAGACCTACGATGAAATACGTAGAGAAGACGATGAACGCAGAGAACGCGAAGAAATTAGAAGATTGGTGAGACAGGGTCATTGATGCTGTAAACAAATTTAATTTAATATTTAACATCAAGTAACAATAATTAGCGTCAATATCATATGACGATAGAAGCGTTCGACATAACTGCTGGTTATTCTGCTGACAAGCCGGTGCTTGCAAACGAAAGCATTGCTATAAAGCGAGGGATGATAAACATCATCTTAGGCAAGAATGGATGTGGGAAGTCAACGCTTCTAAAAGCTTTATGCAGACAATTGAAAATATCTTCTGGTTGCATAAAGCTGAACGACATTGACATGGTCGATCTTTCAAGAAAGGCGTTAGCGAAGAAGGTTGGTATTTTGTTCCAAGAGAATGAGATACCAAGGTCTTTGAATGTTAGAGACCTTGTTGGATATGGACGATTCGCTCAGACTGGGTTGTTCTCTGGAACACAGAAAGCCGATCTTGAGAAGATTGAAGAAGCAATGCAGCTTACTGGCACGACTAAGTTTAGCGATAAGCCAGTAAGCAGCTTAAGCTCAGGCCAAAGACAGTTAGTCTGGATAGCGATGCTTATAGCGCAAGAAGCTGAATACCTGTTCTTAGATGAGCCGACGACTTATCTAGACTTGAAGAACCAGTTTGAGATAATGAACTGCCTCGTGAAGCTTAAAGAAGAAAAGCATAAGACAATCGTTGCGATACTTCACGACATCAACTTAGCTTTGCAGTATGCTGACTGGTTGTTCATATTAGACAATGGAAAAATCGTCGACCAAGGCGATCCAGCTTCTATATGCAAAGAAAAAGGAAGTCTTCTAGAGAATGTGTTCGAAGTGAAGATGAACATAACTCTAAAAGACAACGGGCAGTACACGTGCGTGCCTGTCAGATGATGGATTATAGCTGTATCTTCTGTAGATCGGCTTTTAGAGCTTGTAGAATCTTGTAGTGCTTACCGTCTTTGTTTGCAGTGTCTATCTTAGCGATAGCTTCTTTCACTGCGTTAGCTAAAGATCTGCCTTTGATCTTTTCATCGTCTTTGTCTGTAAGATTCAAGTCATCGTCTTCGTCTTTCGAAGACACTGCAATCCACCATCCATCGATTGGTCCGAGACTGTGGAGATATTCTTGCTATCGATTTGCCGTATGCTTTTGTGCAGAACACGCCACCGTCTTTGTCTTTATTGAATCCAACTGCAGCAAGCTTCTTGTAGTCTTCTTCTGTAGCGATGCTTTCTTCATTGAGAAGGCTTCTTCTAATTCTTTCGTAGGTTTCTTCAAAAATATTTGACATTATTTAATTTCTTTTTTATAAAATATATATCATAAAATTCGACAACTTCATTTATTCAAGCTAAAATAAATAATCTTGAAGCAAGCTAGCTTGCTGTAAAAGTTTAAAGGAATCGAATGAGCAAAGTCAATGTACTCGACACCAGTGTGATTCTTCACAATTGGGCAGTATTGAAAGAGAGAGGGATCAACATCGTTCCGCAGTGCGCGTTAGACGAAATAGAGAAATTCCAGTCAGAGCCAGGAGACGTTGGCGACAACGCGAGAAACGCGAGCTACTGGCTGTCGAAGCAGCTTGAGAAGATCGAGTACGGAAATACAATAAATGTTGACGACTCTACGTTAGTGTTCTGGAAAGACAATGAAGAGAAGTCGCATGACGCGAAAGTGCTATATACGGTCAACGAGGTTAAGAAAGACAAGCACTTCTTCAACGACGACGTAGTCTTGCTTACGAAGTCGGTAGCGCTGAGAGTCAAAGCGAAGAGCGATGGCATCCTTAGCGATGACTACGATGACGTTGGATTAGTCGAAGAGATCAATGGATGGAGATACTTAGAGGTTACTGAAGAAGAGCTCCAGACACTTTCTAGCGGCCGTGAAGAGATCGTTCACTTAAGTGGCCACGACGATTTAGCGAAGAACGAATACGTCGTCTGCACATATGATGACGAGATATGCAGTGGGCTGGTGTTCAGGCACATTGGGTACGGAGACTTCGTCGTCGTAGACTTCAAGCCACATCTATGCGGCATCGTCCCAAAGAACTTAGAGCAGGTAATGCTAGCCAACTCGCTTTTGGACAAAGACATTCCATTGGTGACGACGATTGGATCTGCAGGCAGCGGCAAGACATTGTTAGCTATCGCAGCTGCTATCCAGCAGGTCCTCTGCAAGCATGTCTACAATAAGATCATTATTACGCGTCCAATTATGCCAGTTGGTAGAGACATTGGTTTCTTGCCTGGAACCGTGAACGAGAAGATGGAAGAGTGGATCATCCCATTCAAGAACAATATCGAGTACATCCGAGACATAAGCACACAGAAAGGCAGAGAGAAAGTCTCGAAAGAGAAGATGGACATGCTACTAAACTTGAACCAGTGCAAAGACGTCATGGAAGTCTTGCCGATAACGTACATAAGAGGCTCGTCTATATCGAACGCTTTCATTATCGTCGATGAGTCGCAGAACGCTACGCCGTCTGAGATGAAGACGATCATCACTCGCGTTGGCGAGGGAAGCAAGCTTGTCTTGACTGGAGACGTCGACCAGATAGACAACAAGTTCCTGTCGAGAGAGTGCAATGGCTTGACGATGGCTGTGAAGAAGTTCTGGAACAACGCTGAGTACAGTCACATCACAATGAAGAACGTCGAAAGAAGCGAGTTGGCTGAGCTTGCGACGAGGATTCTATTCAATCAGTAAAAAATAAATAATTCTATTATATTTTGTTAATATATGATCGATAACGATACATTTGAAGACAAATACAGCGTTCTGCTAATGAAGCTTGCTGTGGCTGGACATGCAGACTTAGAAGACGAGTTCAGAGAGCTTATCGCCAGAGGAAGCAGATACGATAGATATGGTTCAGACTTATTCTATTTAGACGACGACGTTGAGTCGTTTGAATCACTGATTGCGAAACTTGAAGAGTATGACTGGGTCGTGACGTTCAAAGACTTCGACTGTCTTTCTCAGATGAAGACGATTCTCATAAAGTCGTACATCACAATGCCGTATTGCAAGACAGACGGGTCAGTCGAACTTCCAGAGCATCTGAAGGACGCTTACGAAAGACTTGCTAGAGCTGGATATTTCTCTACGAGTCAGTTCAACAGCAAAGCTACTGTGGACGCGCTTGACATGTCAGTCTTCGCGAATATGTCAGATGCATACTACATCGCAATCGCGTCTTTGTGTAGAGACTTATACGAGGCTGACAATCCTGACTACTACTATAGCGTGGCATGCACGCTTAATTTAATAAGCATCAGTAGGCAAGCATCGGAGCCAGTGCTTCGCTTCTTAGCATCGTCTGACTGCTTTAAGCTTAGGAGGACTGCTGCGCTATCGATTGGGCTTCCTGAAGATCTTCTAGAGAAGCTTGCAGACGATGATAACGTTGATGTTAAAACATCGCTTGCAGTTAACAATAAATGGAATTCGCCAAGTGTCGTGCTAAAACTCGCAAACGCGCACAACAACACTGTCATCAATTATTTGTCTAAAAACACAGCTAGACTTACGGAAGCTGCTATGAAAGTCATCGCAATTGATGCTACTAGAAGAAACATCGACATATCAGAGATGGTTTCTAAAGCTAAGCTTTCATATGAAGTCATGCGAATACTTGCGAACGCAGTCAACTGGAAAGTAAGAAGAGCGCTTGCACGAAAATCTATAATACCGTTGGATGTTAGAAGAAAACTTGCTACAGACAAGAGCGTTCATGTCGCGTCAGCAGCTAAGTCGATGCTTGGCCATGCGTGGGAAAGCAAGCTATGTAAGCGTCGTGGGACTCTACTTGAAGATGTAGATGGCGTTACGTCTAACATGACAAAGGACCCGCTTGAAGACTATGGATCGTTGTTCATGAATCTTGCGATGAATGGCAGGTCAGAGTATGAAGACGAGCTATTCGAGATTCTAAAGAGATCGACTAATTTTGAAGGCGGTGTTATCGATAGCGGCGATCCAATGTACTACAATCATGACGAAGAATCGTTCAATGAATTGCTTGAAGAGCTTAACTCGTATGACTGGCAGATAAGCTTCAAAGACTTCCCGACGCTAACGAAGATGAAGCTTATCTTGCTTAGAGCAGACAATTGGTTCGACGCTAACGAAGGAAGTCTTACGCCGTTGTATGAGAAGCTCGCTAAGGTTGGATTCTTCTCTATAAAGCGCTTCGACACTGAGAAGAAAGCTAAAGCTGTCAGCAACATTAGCGGGTTCGTCTTTGGATATATGTCAGACGAATACTATAGCGCTATAATAGACTTTCTTGGCAATATTGCGACTGAAAAGACTCAGCATTACATTAATCCAGAGCAGAAGTCAGTCATCAAGAAAATCATTCAAGCTGGCGCGTCTGACGCAATTATACAAAAGATGCTTACATCGGAGAACTTCTTCGTTAGAGGCGCTTTAGCGTTGAATGGAACATTGACTGATGAGATGGCTTGCGCATTGGCCGCTGATAAGAAAGCGTATGTCAAGCATATGCTGATTATGAACCCGCATACGCCGGAACCGGCGCTTCTAATACTCGCGTCAGACTACGATTCTACGATAACAAGCGCATTAAGTAAAGGATTAAATCTTCCTATTAGCGTAGTCTCAGCTTTAGCTGAATCTGCCAGTAAGAGGGGAATAGACGTTAAAGATCTATGTTATAAGGAAAATCTTCCAGAAAGCGTCATTAGAAAACTTGGAAACGCTGTCAACTGGAAAGTCAGGAAAGCTTTAGCTAAGCGAGCCGATCTTCCAGCTGACGTTCTAGAAAAGCTTTCAAATGACAGGAGCTCTGAGGTGAAGAACGCTGCTATAAAGCAAATGAATGCGCGTAGAGCGACTGAATCGGTCGACGTATACTCGATCTATAGAAAGATCATCGCTGAGCGAAACACCTTGAACATTGGAGCGCTGCAAGATGAATGATCGTATGCTATTAGAAAGCGTCATCGACAATCGTCTGTATGAAGCATCTCCATTAGAGAGATATCCTGTCTTGTTTATGCATTTAGCGTTTGCTGGACATTCTGACATGGAAGACGAGCTTTCAGATCTTCTAGAGAGATCGACAGCTGACGAGACGACGTTCTTCACAACCGACGATAAGATTCCAATGTACGAGAACGACAACGCTGAGACGTTCGACAAACTTCTGAATGAGCTTGACTCATATGATTGGAAGATAAGTTTCAAAGACTTCCCGACGCTAACGAAGATGAAGATTATCTTGCTATGCATGTATCCATACTTAAACGAGAAGAACCGCGATCTATACGAGAAGCTAGCTAAAGCTGGATATTTCTCTAAGGAGCATTTCGACACAGACGAAAAGATAGAGCTGTTCGCTAATCTAAATAGCTATGTGATTCCTGAAATGTCGGACGAATACTACATGTCGATCATCGACTTGATAGACGAGGTCGCGCTAAGCAACGACCGTAGGTATAAGATATTCGAAGCTACTAGAGCTGTAGAGTTCATGCTAAGACAAGGAGCGTCAGAAAAACTGATGCTTAAAATGCTTCATTCAAAGTCTTGCTTCGTCAGGAAAAAGCTAGCTGAATCATCCGTGACCACTAGAGAGATAATCGACGCTTTAGCAGACGACAGTAGCGCGTTTGTGAAAGCCGGCTTAGCTGAAAGGTATGGGGATCTTCCAGAAGATGTCCTAATGAAATTGGCTACTAACATCGACAATCCATCTATCATCAATAGCTTATGCAAAAGACCAAATCTTCCAGAAAGCGTTATGATCTACTTAGCTGAAAATGCTTCAAGTAAGACGTCATGCGTCAAGAATCTGTGCTATATAAAGAATCTTTCGCAGAATGCGATTAGAAAGTTTTCTAATTCAAGTAGCTGGGTCGTTAGAAAAGCTGTGGCTCAACGATACGACGCTCCAGCAGACGTAATCGCTAAGCTAATGACAGACGAAAGTTCATATGTTAGAGAGGCGGCTAGAATGACAAATTACAGGATGGCGAGTCAGCAGACTAATGGTTCTGCCAATGAGTCTATAGACGTTTATTCGATATATACGAAAATCTTATCTGAATCAAATGAATTGCGTGAAAACGGATCTAGAGACTGCATTCAAGAGCTTGAGAAAGAAATGCCTGGCATTGATGGCTCAGCTATGCTGATAGCATTGGCGATGAAAGGCCATGCCGACATGGAAGAAGAGCTTACAGACTTGCTTATAAGAAGCAAGAACTTAGAGCATACTTATCTGAACGTTCACAACGAGTCTATCGACGAGCTGAACCGCCTCATAGACGTACTCGACGACTACAATTGGATCGTAAGCTTCAAAGACTTCCGTTCGCTGCCGGCGATGAAAGATCTTCTACTCGTTTGTATGCAGCGATTCGACGTGATAAAGCTAGACGCTCAAGATCATTCAGAGCAGCTAGACATACTCATCAGTCATGGCTTCTTCAATGATATGCGCTTCGCTGAAGCGCAGAACAGGCTATACTTATATGACTTTGCATCGATTGACAATATGTCAAGCATGTTCTATGAGAAACTGTATGAAACAGTCCGAAGCAGACGAGCTGAGCTTCATCTTGACTTAAATGAAATCGATTATAGTCTGATAATGAACAAGAGCATTCCAGACAATGTCATTGAAAAACTAATGCCATTGTATGAAAACGGCAACAACGTTATGATGTCGTTGTTGGCTGAACGAGCTGGGCTGTCTGAAGAGATCATTAGAATGATTGCTAGAATACCGTCCGACGACGTTCGTAGCGCTCTAGCTAAAAGCGCATCGACGCTGCCAGCAGACGTCATTGACTCGATGATCGACGAAGGGACTTCTAGCCCATTCTATAGAACTGCAACGAGGGCTATCTATAAATTGTTGAACAGGCATGATCTATCTAACGAGCAGCTTATAAGGCTTTCTAAGCTAGACTTGTGCGGCGAGACGTTCTCTTACTGGTTCGCTTCAAGAAAGGATCTTCCAGCTGAGGCTGTCAAGAACCTCGCTAACCGTTGTAGCTCTAGAATGCTAAGAGACACGTTGCTTTCAAGAGACGATCTGCCTGAAGACTTACGAAATATGCTTAGCCGCAAATCGATTTGACATGCGTTTAGTTTAAAATATACAATATAGAATATAAACATTAAGAGGATATATAACATGGCAGAACTGAAGCCAGATAAAGATGATGCTGCAACTCTATGCAGCACAATGCGGGTGCAGGACTTACAATGGATACGACATCAATTGGAGAGACGCTTGGAAGAACGCATTGCTTGAAGTAGCGAACACCGGAAAACTTGAGCATACCGTGTTAAAGTCTCCAAGACAGAAGGACGGCCGTGGTAATATCTCGCCTGTCACTATCATTCTTCCTACGTTAGCAATGGAATGCAAACTTGAGCTTGGCAAGAAATTGTCGAACGAAGACGTGTTAGCTGAAATGATCGAGCAGTTCAAAGCTTCTGAAAATAGAGAGCCAAATGAAGCTGAGCTTAAAGAGATTAGATTATTTGTCGAAAATCGATAAAATATAATAGATAAGTCAAATAAAGTATGCAGTTTCAAGTCTTGTTAATTTCTTAGCAAGACTTTGTTTTTATTGTAATCATCGTTGCGGCGGTTGAGCTATATATAAATATTGTTATTATTGTATTTTTATTTGTATTCTTTTAGATGAATAGATTCGATAGATTGGTAAGTGTCATATTAGAAGATGCGTCTGATAATCAAGAGACTGACGATATTGCTCTACTTGAAAAAGCTAGGCCAGACATCAATACGGCTGTATTTCTTCTAATGAAACTTGCTGAATATGGCAAGGCCGATTTAGCTGGCGATTTTATTGAAATAATGAAGAGAAGCGTTCCGGAAAGCGGAGCAAAACTTAATCCAAACTTACCATTAGATGGCGATATTGATACATTTATACAATTATTAGATGCGTTAAACAAATATGGATGGTGCGTTGGATTTAAAGATTTCAAAAAGCTCATTCATATGAAAGCCATCTTATTAAGCTATAAGTATGACTATGTTATGACATGTGAAGCTATATCTAATAGTGCTGATGCTTTAGATAAGCTTGTGGCTGCTGGATATTTTGATGCTGACGATTATGACAAACGTACAAAAGGCTATAGCGCTCATATAGCTTGTAAGTTCGCTGGATTACAGCGGAATGTCAGCTAACTTCTATATTAAGTTTTTAGATTTTGTTGGAAAGACTGCCAATGAAGACGTCAATTATACAGCTAAGTTCACACTGCTTCAGAATTCTAGCGTGCCTATAGATGTGCTGAGAATTCTTTCGCACGACAAAGACGAGCCTATAAGAGGAAAGGTTGCAGAACGAGCAGATCTTACTCCAGACTTAATAGAAGAGCTAATGAAAGACGATAGTAGCTGGGTAGAGATGCGGACTAGGATACAGTAAGACTGATTTGTCCGAAGATGTATTGTTAAGGCTTATTGCAAAGACTACGCATAGTGGAACAGTTGAGGAAATTTCAAAAAGAGCGTCTCTTACTCCAGCCGTTATGACAAAAATTGCTGAAGCGTCAACTAAAATGAGTCTTAGCATTAAAAAACTTGTTCTTAGAACAGATCTTCCAACAGATGCAATGCAGTTTCTTGTGAAGTCAATAAGTACTGGAAATAGAAAAGCACTTGCCTCTAGACGCGATATTCCAGCTTTTATATTAGATCAGCTTAAAGTTGACAAAAATGAGTCAGTTAGAGAGGAAGCTAGCAAATGAGATTCGATGAGTTAGCTAAGATATATGTCGAAAATGTCATCGACGAAAACCCAGTTCTTTTTATGAAGCTTGCGACGTATGGCAGAGCTGATCTTGAAGACGAGCTTTCAACATTGTTGGAGAAGTCTTACAAGATAGACATGCGCCAATATCTAAGGTACTATGGAATGAATAGCGCTGGCCTAGAACTGTTCGACGATGTCTTAGAGAAGCTCGACGCGTACAATTGGTGCGTCACATTCAAAGACTTCGACTGCTGGCAAGACATGGTAGTGCTGTTCTGCTACTGCACGCCTGTGCATGTGAACGACTGGACAAGCAGGCCTATATTCTGGGAGATCGACGCTGATTATAAGTACATATACGAGTCGCTTGCCTCGAATGGCTTTTTCTCTAGAAGCCAATTTAGCACTGATAGGCTGCTAGCTGGCATCCGCCGATTTGTGCTAGATGGAATGAGCGTAGAGTACTATTCAGCCATCGTGAGACTGTGCGGGTCTGTTCCGGAAGACGAATTCAAATGCGACCAATTCCTGATGATGCGCATCGCTGAGAACATCCCGTCTAAAGAACTTGCTGAAATAGGCGCGAACGCTATCAACCACAACGTAAGAGCTATGTTCGCTGAATGGTCGCCATCGCTTACGCATGAGCTTGAGCTGAAGCTCGCGGACGACGCCATGCCAAATGTCCGTCTGTCGCTTGCTGCTGCGAATCGAGAATTGCCTGACGATGTGCTTGCTAAGCTTTCGTCTAATATTTCTGACATAAACATCGCGCATCATATAGCCAGGCACGCTATAGACTACAAGAAACGCATTTCAGACGATGCAGTAGCTGCAATCGTAGACGTTGTGAACTCTGAATGCAGAAGACGGCCACGTGTTCATGATAGAGAAGCTTGCAAGACAGCCGTTTCTTTCTCAAGAAGCTATAAGAACGATGTCGAAATGCGTAAACGCAAATATAAGAGTCTGCGTACTTGACAATCCTAACGTGCCAATGGACGTATTAGAAAAATTGGCTAAAGACGCTAATAGCTACCTCGAGCGTCTTGCGAAAGTTAGAATCGAACTTAGAAACAATCAGTGATATAGTTAAATTGATATTGAGATTTCATAAAGAGGAAAATAAATGAATTTGCAGAATCTTTACAATAAAGCTTTAGACAGACTACTCGACAAAAATGTCTTGATAAACAAGTTCTTCGATCTTCTAACGAAAAAGCTTGAAGAAGCTAAAGACACACTTTTCGAGAGGTTTGAATGGCAGTGCTCGCAAAGCGCGAAGGCCGCGAAGTTCATGTACGAGAACAACACTATGTATGGCTATATTCCAGAAGAAGGCATTCGATCTGCATTGAAGCATGGCACTACCGTCATTGGCCATCTTGGATTAGCTGAGACGCTTCAGATTCTCATTGGGAAAGATCAGACGACTGGTGAAGGCCTTGAGTTAGCTGTTATGATTGAAAAGTTCTTGAACACCAAGTGCAAAGAGTTCAAGATGAAGTACAAAATGAACGTTGGAAATTATCTAACGCCCGCTGAGAACCTATGCTTCACAGCGATGACGAAGTTCAAAGCGAAGTATGGAGAGCTTGACCACATTTCAACGAATAAGTACTTCACGAACTCGATTCATGTTCCAGTATGGGATAAGATAGACCCATTTGAGAAAGCTGACATTGAGTCGAAGCTTGCGAACTACTCGAACGCTGGCTGTATTTTCTATTCAGAATTCGATGCGTCTCTTCAGAACAACACTGAGGCATTGGAGAAGTTCATTCTATATGCTTTAGAGAACTGCGATATGCCATATGTAGCATGCAATGTTCCGGCAGACACTTGTTCTGACTGTGGCTATCAAGGACTTATACCAGGAAATTGTCCGCAATGCGGAAGCAGTAACATTCAAAGACTTCGCAGAATAACTCGGATATCTTACAGGCGATTACAAAACTGCTTTCAATGCAGGTAAACAAAATGAGACTGAGATGCGAGAAAAACATAACGGTGTAGAGATCTAATAAATAATTGTATTAAAAATATTTAGAAATCGCAAATGAAAGATCTGTATAAAGCATACGCAGACATGATTGCTTCTAATAAAAACAAAGAAATCATTAAAGAAGCTGCCAACAATACTGAAGAAGCAGAAGACAACCTAAGGGTTGAGACCTGGTCTCCAATAGAGATTCCACAAGACGACGGCACAATGAAAAGCACAATGAAGTTCGATTCATTTAAAGAGTTCATTGACGCTGTGAAGTATTATGCATTCGACATTGGATATGGCGACATTGATGATCTTTACTGGGAAGTTGGAGCCGGCGCTGACTTGAGAGCCGACGTAAGAAACTATACCAATCCTGACGCGCCGTATTCTTATGAGACGCTTCTTGCTTATTTCAATTCATCTATCGACGATAGCTCTTATGATTGCGATAACGCAACTGTGCGTGAAACGCCTAGTGATACGTCTGATTCTAAAGGCATTCGTTTCACTGTATATAAAAAGTAGAAAATAGAATAAAAATTTAAGACGATTTAAGCCTGGATTTCTCCAGGCTTTTTGTTTTATTGAATGGTCTTTCGTTTAAGTCGTCTTCGTGCATTCGCTATGCATCGGTCTATGCGTAGCTTTGCGATATTAAGTCATTGATGTTCATTCACTAATTTCTAGTCTATTCTTCTCATATGTTTTAGCGCGTGTTCTTACAAGCGCGTCAGCGTCGTTTTTCAATTTTTCGACTGCATCCTTTGGAAGAAGTGGCGAGTTCTTCCTCATGACAAGCAGCTTTCCATTCTTACTTCCGTGTTCGACTATCGCTAGTAGGACATTGTCGGATATGTTCTTTCTTGCTTTAAGTAGCGTTTCGACGAAGTCGTGGTCTTTCACATAGTAGTCGATGAGAATGCTGTCAGGCGTTTCGTCTCTTTCAGCTATGTGAAGCCTAATATAGCAGTCGTAGACTGTAAGCAGCTGCTTAATGACGTCGGCTGAAAGTTTAGTCTCTGACTGAGATAAGCTGCAGTATACATATTGATTCTTTGTGTCAAGCAGCCTCTGTATCATTTCAGGCTCAAGATTTGGTCTTCTAGCAATGCTTATAAGCATGTCTCGGTTGTCTTTTTTTATGATCTCTCTAATAATGTCGTTCGATACGCTTCTGTTTCTAGCTAGATAATAGTAGAACAGATTCAACGCTTCTTGCTTGTAGACGTCGTTCGTAGCGTTGACGATCATATCGCAGTTCTCAATTAAGTAGATCAGCCTATTGTAGAAGTCGTCTCCCATGTCATACAGAGCTATGAATCCATATATCGGATTTTGCTGGTATCGTTCGACAGGCGTATCGTCTTTAAGAATGTAGTCAGAGTTTATCATAGCTTCATATGTCGATTTCTTCACTTTCAATGGACAGTTGATAAACTTGTTCAAAAGAAGCGTCTTAAGCTCTGTCATTGTCGAGAAGTCTTTGAAGCTAAGCTTTTGGAAGACTTCGTTCTCGGCGTCAGCTTTCTCGAATATGTCGAGAATCTTGTCAAGCGCGTCTACGTCGTCGTCGTCGCCGTAGCCGTTCTGCGGGCCACTACCACCATTCGCTAGAAGCACTAAGAACTCGCTCTGCTTCTCTTCATATCCTCGCATGATCAGATGAAGCAAAGCGAGCTCGATGTTCTGCAAGTCAGGCCTGCGCTTTATCACTTTGTCTAAAAGCTCTTCTGGGGCTTTCTCCATCAGCTTCTTTTTCTGGTCGTCTGTCAGCTTTCTTAAAGACGCTTCGCATATGATTTTCTTATATGCAGCTGATATGATCTCAATTGCTTTGTTCATTGTTCATCCTCGTATTCTCGTATTCAACTGCTCTTTTTCTTACAAGCGCGTCTGAATCGTTTTTGAATTTTTCTATTATGTCTTTAGGAATCAACTGCATGTCCTTTCGCATAATGCGAAGTTTTACCGTCCTGTCATCGCTTGATGCAGCGATTCTTAAAGCAGCTTCTGGAAATGGTTTGCCATTTCTATATCGTATCAATGTATTATGCTGCGCAGTGTCTTTTAGAAAATGCCCAAGAATCTCAGCCGTTAGGTCTTTTCTTTTCACTAAGTAAGAATTTATATAGCCACTGTTTAGATTGACAATAGCTTTTTGCGCATTTTCAGGAAGCGTCGTCTTCGATGCAGCTAATGCGCAATATACGTTGCTGTCATTAGTTGATAGTAGCTTTTGTAACATTTGGTCATTTAAGTCTGACCTATACGCTAAATACTGTAAGACACTTGTGTCGTTTAGATCGAATAGTTTTTCGACTATCTTACTTGGGACACTTTTGTTTAGACTAAAACTGCCATATAGTTTACTTACAGCCTTTGATTTTACTGGATCAGTTTTATCTAATGCCATGTCACAGTTCCCAATTAGATAAAATATCCTATCATAGTATTCTTCACTCATTCCTTCTATTCTAGAATAGTATGAAAGAGGCGTCTCATAGCGTGTCCATGTATTCGCTAGTATGTATGCATTATCCGCATGTAGAAGATAGTCTGAATTGACGATAGCTTCAATAGCCTTCTTATTTCTGTTTATTGCTCTACCATATGAATCCGTGTCGAATAGAAGATGCTTTAGCTCGCACATTGTCTTAAAATTCTTAAAGCTTAGCTTACTAGTTCCATCAGCATTGACGCCTGACTTATCGAATGCATCAAGAACTTTGTTGAATTCGTCGATGTCGTCGTCAGGCTTTTTGCATTCTTCTCCACCATTTGCTAATAGGACCATTAGATCTTTTTCATAATCGCCATACCCACGCATTATAAGCGTCAGTAGCATTTGCTCGACGTTCGTTAGGTCTGGCCTAAGCTCTTTTAGCTTATCTAAGATCTCTTCTGACTCTTTTTTCAAAAGCTTTCGCTTTTCAACTGCATTCAAGTTGTAAGCTGACTCTGATATAACTCTTTTATATGCCTTTATGATGTCATCATATTGATTCATTTGCCAATAATCCCTAGTTTAGTCCTCTTTTTGCTAATAGCTTTTGAATCTTTTCTTTATCTGGATTCTGCTGTATAGCTACTCTTACTCTGTCAGTAAGTTCATTCCATCTAAGCATTAAGTCTACAAACTCTGCAGGCGCTTGCTTCGCTATCTCTACTCGTAAGTCTTCTGAGATCCATTTTCGATATACAATGCACTTCAGCCATTTTGGATCGCTAATGTATCTAATAGAGATACTGTCAGGCAGGTCGTTTCGTAGAATGATGTTGCTTATGACAACGCCATCGTTTTCACTTAAAAGCTTCTCGAATATCTCGTTCGATGGATGAATGTCGTAGTTCGCCATTAAGATTCTCTTCACCATTTGGTCGTCATCTTCTGACAGCTTCTTTATGACGTCTTCAGGAAGCTTCGGATATGTATGCGCAAGATCTTTTCTTACTTCAACTGACGGATGCGACGCAAGCTTTACTAGAATGCTATGTGGAAGAGAATTGGAGTCAATCAATCCCATCTTCACAGACGCATTGCCTTTGTCGTCGTATGTATCGCTTATTTCATAGATTCGCTCATAATAACTGTCGCCCATGTTCTTTATGCTAGCGTATGCTCTACATATGTCGACCTTGCATTGATGATTTAGAAGATATTCAGAATTGACGACCTTCTTAAGAATCTCTATGTCATAGCGAAGCGAAAGATCTTTTAGATTGTCTGGATCTGGCCAACTAAAGTCTTTATATGGAGGCTGAAGCAGAAGCTTTTTCATTGATAGGAACGATGTGAAGTCTTTGAAGCTAAGCTTTTCGATGTCAGAAAAGCTCAGTATGTCAAGCAGACTCTTGAATTCGTTTATGTTGCAGTCAGAGCTTATGAAGCATTTGTTTAGAAGTTGTAAGAACTCAAGCTCTTTGTCAGCAAATCCATATGTGCATAAGAGAAACAGCATCGCTTCAATGTCTTCACGTTTTCTAGGATGTTGTGACGTTAGCTTTGCTAAAATACTATCGACAGTCTCTTCAGAATCTTTTTTGTCTTCTGATATGACTTGCGCATATGCTCTTAGTATACAGTCGTTCATTCACTAAAGCCCCTTCAAGTGAATTCTCAGTTTCTCCGGCAAGTCAGTTCGTGCAGCTAAGCATCTTCTTACGAAATAGCATTTAGAGTAAGATATCTTCCACATGACGTCTTCAGACATTGGCGTGTTCACAATGTAGTTTTTTATGTACCCAAAGTCTCCATGCTCGTCTACGTTGCTAGGCTGCAAGCATATCGCTGCAGCTTCAGGCGTCAAGTCAGACCTATACAGCATTCTGAATTTCGTTCCATCCAATGCATGCGCTGCGACTTTCTTTATGATGTCAGGTGGAAGAGTCGACTTCGAGTCAGCGCAAGCCATTATGAATGACATGTTCTGAAAGTTGTCGAATGTGCAGAGATCTCGTAT
>Ga0265298_10004602_pt1 | contig 17573 bp, 28 predicted proteins | sample AusTroGonzalo_MG_3_FD_193486 | JGI IMG/M metagenome (GOLD analysis project Ga0265298, IMG submission 193486) | Bovine rumen microbial communities from tropical cattle in Woodstock, Queensland, Australia - Gonzalo_01 | ecosystem: Host-associated > Mammals > Digestive system > Stomach > Rumen ... | reverse complement strand
ATTTTCAACAAATAATATTTCTTAAAAAATTCATTATATTCAGGTTTTATTTTTGCGATATATTCAATTTCTTTTTCAAACCTTTCTTCATCTTTGCAAATTTCCAATATTTTATATTTAAAAGTATCAAAAACATTTTCGCCACAATTCTTAATTTCAGTATAAAAATCATTTTTTTTATTTTTATATGTTCTAAAAGCACTATCTATATGCTGACAAAACCTTTGACTAACACAATTTGTTGTTTCTCCAACATATTTTTTGTTGTTTTTTGTATTATAAATTAAATAAATTTTAGCCATTTTTAATTCTCCTATGGCACAATTATATCACAAAGTAAACAAGCAGTCAAGTAAATAAGGCAGAATATCAATATGCCAGAGCCTCATCTTAATTTTCCTCCAAACTATAAATTGCATAACTACATAAGTCGCCATATCTATTTTTTGATGTTTTAAAAGTCGTTGTGATATTGTAGCCGTCTTTTCTTAATAAATATATAATTGCACTCAATCTATAAGCCCCATACAAGTTTATTGCTTGTTTTTGACTTAATTTTCCTTTTGTTTTTAAATGCTCCAAAATTCTATCATATTGTGTTATTTTTGTTTCCATTTTTAAATCTCCCTTTATTTTTCCACACATTGTGTAAAACCTGTGGATAACTTTGTTATAATGCTATAACTAATAATCAAAACCTTTTTCTAAAATTTCTTTTATCAAATCAGCGACATAATTGTCTTCGTTCTTTTCTGCAATTTCTAACAAGTCTTCCAATTCGCCTTTGTCATTATCTTCAACTGAAAAATCAATATCTCTACCAAGTTCGTTTTCTAACTTGTCTTTTAACCTATCAATTTCGTTGTAGTCGGTGCAATCACTTGTAAAAAAGCCACTCGTGTTGCCTCTTTGCAATTCTTCTGCGATAAAGTCGAGTGCCTTATCATCAAAACTTGCTTGTTCATCATTTATCATTAAATTCCAACTAATATCTCTATATTTCATAATTTTAATCTCCCTTAAATTTTATTTATTATTTTATAGTTTTTAAATTTCTTTATAATTTTGCCAAGTTCGTTTTTGTTGCAGAAAGACAGAAAGTTAAAATAACCTCGTCTATTCAATTTCCACAACTCAAACTTGTTTGTGTCCGTTTGTGTCTGTTCTAATTTAATTGTTTTAACCATATTTTTATCTCCTTAAATTTGTAAAAGAGCCTCAACAACAAACAATTTTGCTCTCTCAAATATGCAGTGCATTTTTCCGTTGCGAGTTCTTTTATCTGTTGTTTCAATATCATTTTCAATTTTTTGCTTTTCTTGTTCTATTGCGTTTCTACCCTGTTGCAATAATTTTATTGCATAATCATATTGCCAATTTTCCATTTTAAACTGCCTCCTTAATTTCAATACATTTTATTGTTCTTTTTTGTTTATAAATTTGTTGGTATCTGTCCCAAACAAATTTATTTTTATATACTTTTTCTATTGTTAGAAAGAAAATATTGCTGTCTTGCAAGTCCACCGACATTTGATTGTCAAGGTTGCAGAAAGTTGTTTTTTCTTCATCTTCTAGTGTGCTTTGCCATAATTCAAAATATGTAAAATTATTTTTTCCGTTGTATCTTTTTAAATTGTATTTTTTTATTGCTTGTTCTTTTGTCATCGTTTTTGCTCCCTTTATTTTCTTTTAATCTCCCAGCCAATACCCTTTGGTTTTATTATAAATTTTAATTTTTCTAATACTTTTTGGCAGTTGCCGTTTATTGTGTAGGCAACTTCATCATATAAAATTGTTTTGCCAATCTCCCATAATTCGTTGTAGTCGCTTTGAGTTATTGCAACGCCTTTGATTGTCATTTTGCCTGTGTCGGCAATTCTTAATAATTCATCGCTTAATTTATTTAATTTTAAATTTGCCATTTTGTTTTTAATCTCCCTTTTTTATTTTTTTAAAGTCGCAGAAAGGGTTTTATTGCCTTTTCTACATTTTCGCAGAAAGTCGCAGAAAGGGGTTTGTTGCCCTCTTGCATTTTTCTAACTTTTGCCCGTTGCACTGTTTGGGGCTTTGGGCGTTTGCTTGTGTTGTTGTGCCGTGCCTGCCGTTTGCCCTTGTGGGCTTGTCTTTTTGCCCTGTTTCGCTTGTTTCGTATTTGGTCGTGTATTTGGTCGCTTTGCGTGTTTCGTGCGTGTGTGGGCTTGTTTTGGGGCTTGTTTGCATTGTCTTGTTTAACAATAAAAAACGGCAAGCCTCCGCCCGTGTGGGTTTTGGTGTGTGCCGTTTGCCTGTTGGCTCGTGGTCTTGTTTTATTCAATTATATTTTTATTTTTAACGCCTGAGCAATTTTTCGCACCTGCTCCGCCTCTTGTGGTGTTTCTGCTTGTTTTGTTAGTTGTAGGAACACGGGGGCGGGGTTTTGGTGCGTGTGTGTTAGTTTTTCAATTATTTTTTTTTGTAGGGTGTTATTTGTTGCCATTTTCTGCCCCTTAATATTCAAAAATATAAAAATTTTCATTTTTGCCAAAGTGTCGGGTGGTTTCTTTCATTTTTAAATTTTTTAAAATGTCCTCGTGACAACTAAAACCAACACCGCCCGAAAATGAGCCAATTTTACCGCCCCAAAAATCAAAACCATAGCCCAAGAACTCCCGCCCGTTTTTTCTTGTCAAATAATCATATATTTGTTTTTGTGGCAATTTTTCCAAGCGTTCCGCAATTAAAACAAAAAGCGGTCTTATTTGGTTTAATGCGTCCGCCGTTGTTGTGCTTTCTTTATCATAACCACAACCGCCAGTTTTTGCCCCTTTGTAAAGTTCCCAGCCGTTGCCATCGTCTGCGTAAATGTCCGCCTGTGCTTGTGTTCCGTAAATGCTGCCGTTTGTATAATTAACCGTTATTTCAAGGCGTTTTATTTTTGGGCTTGTTTCTAATAGTTCAATATATTTTAATTTGTTTAAAAATTTATTACTTTTTTTGTTTAAAACTTTATTTTGTAAAATTCTTTTTTGTTCTGCGATTGGTTTTGTGTGCTGTCTTTCTGTCAATCTTTCCCCAAAACTTAAAATCTCGCCCGTTTTGGTTTTGTATCTGTCCCAAGAATAGCCAGCCTCGACAAATTCGCAAATGCTTTTTATTTCTTTTTTTGCTTTTTGTGTTTCCTCGTTGTAAATTTTATTTATAACTTTTTTAATTTTTTTAAATTCCATTTTTTTAAATTCCTTTTATTTTTTAATTATTGCAAGGTTTGGGCGTTGCCCTGCGTCGCCTGTGCTTTTAGTCTGTGATTATATTTATATAATTTTTGCCACGCTTAAAAAATAATATTTTAATTTTTTTAAGCCTTAACCACTTGCAAAGCGTTCGCAAATCGTTTTTCGTGGCTTTTACTCCGTTAACAACTATCATTTTTTGAGCCTCCTTTTTTAAAATTTACACAGTTATTTTATAATAAAATTATTATATAGTCAATTAAAAAATAATATACAAATATGCTTTTAATATGTGCAACTTGCACAAAATAATAAAATTTATATTTATACAAAAAAGCGAATATTTATTCACAAATTAAAAACGCTTTAAAAAAACGGGCTTATATTATAAAAACGCTGTATTATAAAAAAAGCATATCAAAAAAGCATATTATATAACAGTAAAAAAAAGGGTTTTATAAATAATTTTTATATATGGCTTGTATGTGGTTTATATATGGCTTGTTGGCTTTTCGCGTTTTTCTTTTGCTTGGTATATTCTTTTTTTTGTTTGTGTTTTTTGGCGTGTTTTTTGCTTGTTGTTTTGCAAACGGTCATTTTTGAAACGGTCAAAAGGCTTTAAAAGTGGCTTTTGTTCGCTTTTTTGTGTGTTTTGGTATATATCCCCTCCCTCCCCTATTTTTGAAAAAATCCCCCACAGGTCGCATTACCCCCTCTTTCCCACAAATATTGAAAAAAACTTGACAACTCCTTAATTATGTGGTAATATGTGGGCATCGCAGGTGGGGCAGGCGAACCTCTCTCGAAAAAAGTGCCTGTTTCGGTGCGAGGGCGAAAAAAGGCAGAGGGTGGCATCGGGGCTTTTGTTTTCTTTCCAGATGTCAGGATACTCCTCTTGTGGCGAGAGTTTTGGCTGTCTTTCTCTCGTGCGTGGAAGTGGTGAGTTTTGGCTGGTGCGAGTCCAGTGGCTTCCGAGAAGTGGGAAATGAATAATTATGCACAGGGGGGCGTAGGTGAAATTAGATAGTGAATATTTGAATGAACGCAGAGATATGCTTCGAGAGTTGCAGAGTGAGCCATTGTCAATGAAAGTTCAACTTACGATTGCAAAAGTTTTGGAGTTTTATCAGAATATGAAAGGGAAGTGCTATCTTTCTTGCAGTGGTGGGGCTGATAGTGTGGTTTTATATCACATTATTCAGGACATAAAAAAACTGACACCCGACTTTGAAATTCCAGTTGTGTTTGATGATACTGGGCTTGAAGAACCGAGTGTTAGGGCAACAGCACTTGCGATACCGAATATTAAGGTAGTTAAGCCAAAAATGTCTTTTTACGAAGTGCTAACAAAGATTGGTTATCCAGTTATAAGCAAGGAAACTGCCGAGTGCGTTAAAAACGCAAGAAGGTACTTCGATAATCTCGGCAGAGAGAGAGAGAGAGAGAGAGAGAGAGAGAGAGTAGGCTTCGCCCAAAATACTACAGCCATTACAAGAAACTCTTTGGCATCGGAGAATATTCCGCAAAGAGTTCAAAAAATATTGGGTATTCTTCCGAAAACGACTTGGAGAATAAATCAGTTGTTCGGGGGTTTCCCTGACAAAAGTAACTTTAACAAAGACAAATATCGATGTTTGATAAATGCACCTTTTCGAATTAGTAGCGAATGTTGCAATATAATGAAAAAACAGCCGATGAAAAAAGTTGAAGGTTATCCAATTATTGCGACAATGACTGAAGAAAGTAAATTGAGGGAACAAAGTTGGTTGAAAAATGGGTGCAATTCATTTGAAGGTAAAATCTCATCTAAGCCTATGAGTTTTTGGAAGAAGCAAGATGTGCTTCAATACATAAAAGAGAAAAATGTCAAAATTGCTGATTGCTATGGAGAAGTTATTGCAGTGGATAGCAAGGGGAATCCAACATTTGATGAGATGGCTGACCATTATGCTTTTAGTGGCGTGCAGAGAAGTGGGTGTATATTTTGTTTGTTTGGGATTAGGCAAGATACGCAAAAGGGTGGAGTAAACCGTTTTGAACATTTGCGACAAACTCAGCCACAACTTTTCGACTATTGTATGCGTGGTGGGAAGTTTGATGAACAAGGGTTGTGGATACCAGACAAAGGGCTTGGGCTTGCGTTTGTAATTGAATGGTTAAACAGAAATTTGAGTAAAAAGTTAAAGAATGGCAAAACGAGTTTATATATTAAGGGGGTTGATTTGAGTAATTATAAAAAAGAAATTGATAGTGCTTTTGAGAAACTTGCAGAGATTGAAGGCACGAGAAAAAAATGGTGTGATGATGAATTGATAAAAGGAGAGATAAAATGTGGGAACAAAGAAAAATAACATTGAAGCAGTTGGTGGACAGGCAAAGATTCACTGGCGAAGACGATAGTGCTTTAATTGCCGAGTGGTTCGAGCAGAACAATATGGCTCTCGAAGGGATAGACATAATTTCGAAGTTGGCGAAAAAGAAAATTGAAGACGATGACTGGAAATTTGGGTGGTTGCGTAGCGACTTGACAATGTATTCTGCGACAGAGAACATAATGGAAGATTATGGAATTAAGGACGGGTGCAAACTGAACTCGGCGACAACGAATTGGATAATATGCTCGAGAATGGGCGAAGATTTCAAAGAGAAGTGTCCACAGTTGTTCGAATGGGTTGCGAAGTTTGTTCCTAAAAAGCGTCAGCCATTTATATTCTGGCAACCATTTAAGAAGTGGCTGAACGACAATGGAATTTATTTTAAAGACCAGAAAGAAGAGAAGGAGAATGGAGATGAAAAAAGAAAAGAGTTGTGATGATTGTGTGAATAGACTTCTATGTCCTACTAGAAAAAAAGATATGCCATACTCGGTGTGTGATGGGTACAATGACGAGGGGGTTTTTGCTGGACTTCTTTATTTAAACTTTCAGATAGACAAAGACAGGGCAAAAAGAACGTTAAGTTTTGTTAAGGAAATGCAGGGGGAAATAGAATGACGATAGAAGATAAAGAGAAACTCAGACTTTTAAAAGAATGGCAACATAGGTTGCGACTTGACGACTGGGATATTAGTCTAATGTATGATTGCAGTCCAAACGATATGGTACTTAAAGATGTTGCTGGGGAAAGCGAGTATGTCGAAAGTGACAAGATTGCAGTTATAAGAATTATAACTAAAAAAGACTATGGCAAAAGAGTTGTTGATTTTGACTTTGAGAGAATTTTGGTTCACGAACTGTTGCACTGCAAGTTTTCTTTGATTTATGAGAGTGAAAATGCGATACAAAATCGAATTGTGCATCAATACATTGACGATATGGCAAAGGCTTTGGTTGATGCTAAAAGGAGTAAAAATGGATAATAAGGAATATAACCGAAGGGCAAACCAGAAATTAAGAAGCATTCGCATAATGGCAGAGGACTGGGAGGTTTTGCGAGATTTGAGTGCGGAGAGTTTGGTGTCGATGACAAAGATGTTGCACAAAATTATGCCATTAGTGGAAAGGGAGTTTAGAAACTATGGGAAAAAAGACAGAGATTAAAAACAAGAAACTAGAAATTCTCGTGCCACAGTGGAAGGAAGATGACAAGGTCGTCAAGTTTTTATTAGATAGTATTGAGATGCAACAAGGCATCGATTTTAAGGACATTGGGGTAATCATAGTGAATGATGGCTCTGATGTTTTTTTGTCTGAGAAGAATTTGCATAAATATTCATTTGATGTTTTATATGTGAGAGCCGAACACGGCGGGGTGTCGGCGACAAGGAACAAGGCGTTGGACTTGGCAACTGCAGATTATGTAATGTTTTGTGATGCAGATGATGGGTTTTATAATGTGGCGGGGTTGCGAATTATCTTTGATGAGATAGAGAAGTCGCACTTTGATACTATGTCTAGTGCTTTTATTGAAGAACAACATTTGCCTAATGGGCAAGTTAAGTTTTTGAGGCACGGGCAAGATGCAATTTTTGTTCACGGGAAGGTGCATAGGCGACAATATCTCATAGACGAGAAAATTCGTTGGAATGACAAATTGTTGGTTCACGAAGATAGTTATTTTAATTGCTTGTGTCAGCAACTCACGGACAAGGCGTTTCACACGGAAACGGAGTTTTATCTCTGGAAATACAGGGAGAACTCGATTTGCCGAGAAGATAAGGATTTTAAAATAAAAACTTACCAATATTTTATAGATAGCAATGAGAGCTTGATAAAAGAGTTTCTCTCTCGTGGCAAGAAGGATAAGGCACAATTCCACATTTGCAATCTTGTTTTTGGGACATATTACACTTTAAACGAAGAACAATGGTTGTTGCCAGAGAATAAGCAGTACCGAGATGCAGTTGAGTGCAGGTTTGCTCTTTTTTATAAGCAATTCAAGGAAATGTTTGATGCGACCGAATTGGAAACGAAGGCAAAATCATTAAAGTTTGCTAAAGATAGAAGTTTCAATGAAGGATTGTTGCTTGAAAGCGAACTCTTTGATGACTGGGAAAAAAGAATAATTGATTTGGGGGTGAGAGTGTGGCAGTTGTTGACTACTCAGAACAAATAAAGCAGTTGAATAAGGTTCTCAAGGCTTTTAGGCAAAACAAGGAGCTGTTCGACAAGGAAAAGGACATTCTCGACATTGAGCAACAGAGATATAAACTTCTCTATTCGCAAATTCACGAGTTTCTTGCACCGAAGAAGACTGAGAGTGCCGAAAAAAAAATTCGTGAGTATGTGAAGGACATTTTTGTTCTCGATTTGCCAGTGTGCGAAGCAAAAATTCAGAGATTTCAAATGGCTCTCGAAGGATACACAAAGAAAAGAGATGAAAAGAATATAAACTTATGCTATCAGTATATGCAGAAGTGGCTTACTCTCTATGAAAATAATTATGCACTTGTGGCATTTCGCAGTTTGGAACACTATGCTCTTTTTATGGAGTGGGATAAGCGAGATAAGGACAAAGTATGGAAATATAGTCTTGACCCATACAATGATGGGGGATATACTGGTGTAAATAAGCCATTTTTCTATTATTTTAATCAAATGGTGCTTGATAAGAGTTTTAAGTTTATTAGTAAACAGCAAAGTACTGGCACTGGTAAATCGTATAGTAATCACTTTGCGATTTCGTGGTTGTGGGGGCAAGATATTGATGCCGACATTCTTTTAGTGCTTGGAAACCCTGCACTTGTTACAACAAATGTTAAAAGCATCATTGAGTTGGTAAAGAACCCACGATATATAAAGGTTTTCCCACAATTTTCTAAATATTTGGAACAAACTGAGGATAAAAAGGGAAATGTGTCTGAAATTGTTAGCGACAACATTTTCTCTATTTGCAGGGCAAAGGAAGGGGAACTTACACTTGCTGACAGCAACAAACCAGTTAACTTGAAAGTCATTTCAAAAGACACCCCTATTGATGGTATAAGGGTAAAATATTTGTTTCTTGACGATATTTGCAGGTCGAAAGATGCTGGGAATATGAAAATGCACGAAACAGATGTCAACAACTTCTGGAACTCGTGGTGGAAAAGAAACTACAACACTGAAGATTTTTACATTATTCTTGGTTGCACTGCTTATAGCATCTTTGATATTGCTTCTACACTAATAAATTATTATAGCAAGGGCAAAATGAAGCGAAGCGGGGCTTTTAAGTATGCTTATTTGAGTTTAGATGAGAAATGCGTGTTTATAAAAGTGCCAAAGATAGATGAAGAACTCGACAGGTCAACTTATCCACAAAAGTTCTCTTATGAAGAAGCAATTAAGATAAAAGAGAGAGATTTTCGTTCCTTTATGGCGATGGAGCAACAAAATCCTTTGCCACCAGACAATTCACCTTTCTATATAGACGAATTGCAGAGTTATGAAACGATACCAGAAGAACAAAATGAGTTTTGCTGGGCATCACTCGATACGGCTAGGGTTGGCTTCGACTATAACGCTATGGCGATTTTTACCAAAGTTGGCGACAAGTACTATCTAAAAGATTGCATTTATAGAAACGAGCCAATGGAAAAGATTTATGACAAAATAATCGACAAGATTATTAGATTTAAGATAACAAAACTTGTGGTTGAAAAGAATATTGATGTATCGTTAAAAACACTTCTAACAAAAATGTTGCAAGAAAGAGGCATAAACTATTGCGAAATCATAGAAGTTTATGCGACAATGAAAAAAGAAGAAAAAATTTACAATATGGAATATGCTATTAAAAGTAACATTGTATTTCCAGAATATGGAATGTATGCTTATTCATCTGAAATCGGCAAATTTATGAACGATATTTATGGTTTTAGTTACACTCACAAGAACGAACACGATGACAGCATCGATGCAGTGGCGACATTTTGCCAAAAATTGATTGTTTCACCACAAAAAAGTGCAAAAGCAAAAATTTTGTATGTTTAAAAGCAAATTATGAATAAATATTCAAAAAATTGCATAAATATAAATTTTATAATTTATAAAAATTCGCAAGTTTGAATAAAAATTCAAAAAATTTATGCAAAGTGCCTAAATTTACTTGACAAAATTTTCAATATGTGATTTTAATAAAGGTGAAAATTGAGAGCAGGGGGTTTTTATGGCTCAAAAGTTGATTTGTCCTATGTGTCATAAAATTTTGATAAAAAACGAAGATTTAGTCATAGATGACCCTGTCATTATGGACTTGGAAAAGATAAAAAATACCGACAAAGAAGTTAGAGTTATAACTTGTCATAATTGCAAAAGGCGATTGAGATATTTTATTGATAAATAGGAACTGAATAGACGGCAACTGCAAAGTGGTGTCGATAGATAGGTGCAAAGTGCTTCACAAACTGTGGTACATTGCTTTTTTATATTGAAAAAAAGGAGAAAAGATGGCTAAGAAATCAGTGGAAGGGGAAGTTTTGAATGTTCCAGATAGTGGTTTACTAAAAATCCCAAAATATGCTTATAAAGGTATAAAAAGAATTGAAATCCCAAAAGAAGATAGCGATTTTGCCACTCCAGACTTTGGAAAATCAATTTTATTAAAATATTTGCCATCAATTCTAGCCGAACACGCAAAAAACGCAATAAAAATCGACTTTTTCTATAACTATTTTCTAGGAAGGCAAGACATTTTAAACAAAGAAAGATTATACGAAAAAGACTCCAAAAATAACCATAAGGTTGTTGAAAATCACGCATTTAGACAAGTCAATTTTAAGGTTGGCTTTTTAACCAGCGAAAAAAGAGATTATACACAAAAAACTGCAAAGGCTTCAGAGATAGATGAAAACGACCTTGTTTACTTGGATAGATATTACACTGATTGCTCATTTTATTCAAAAGATAAAGATTTGAAGGAATGGGTTTATGCAACTGGCATAGGGACAACCTTTACAAGACCAAGAACAGACATTATCGTTGATACGGGAGAAAAAACAGCAACGGGTGAAAGGATTACTCGTTATAGAACAAAGGAAGAAGGATTTGACATAAACTACGAAGCACCTTTTAGATATAATACTGTTGACCCAAGAGCAAACTTTGTTGTTTATTCAAGTATGTTTGATAAAACACCTTTATTTTGCGTTTCCATAGTTGATGTCGATGTTTCGAAAGAAAATAAAACCCCAGAGATTAGGCAAGAAATACACATAGAAACAAGATATGCTTACTTTGTTGTCCAAAGTAGCGATGCTTACACAAAATTCTATAATTTTACAGATGAGAAGTTCATTCCACAGGGGCTAAAAGTTTTAAGATACTTACCTATTATCGAATATTCAACAAATGAAGCAAGAATGGGAATTGTTGAACTTAACAGAGATAGTTTTAATGCAATAAATACTGTTAAATCAAGTGTTGCAGATATGATTGTAGATAATGCCAATGTAATCTTGGTTTTCAAGAATGTTGATATAGATGGGAAGCAAGTTGAAGAAATGAAAGAAGCAGGGGCAATTATAATTGGCGACTCTCAAACAGCAAATAACAATATCAATGCAGACTTAAAGACAATTACAGTTGAAATCCCATTTGAAGGGCTTAATACTTATTATGAGCAAACATTGCAACAATCTTATGACATTGCTGGTGTGCCTTTGGCAAGTGGCAAGGTTACAAGTGGTGGTGACACAGGTCAAGCAAGACTTCTTGGTGGTGGTTGGAATAATGCTTACATTATGATAAACAACGACATCACAACTTTATTGAGATACGACTATGAGCAATTAAAACTTATTTTGCAACTTTGCAAAGATGTTCCAAATTGTCCATTAGATAAACTTAATGCAAGTGAAATTGATATTAAGTATCGTATAAATCAAAACGATAACTTCTTGGTTAAGACACAAGGCATACAGAATTTGTATAATGTTAATATGCCATTAGATGAAATTGTTAAAGTTAGTGGATTGTTCAGCGATGTTCCAACAACTTCTTCAAAATGGGCAGAAAACATTAAAAGACTTGAAGAAGAAAATGCTAAAAAACAAGGTAATAACTCGCAAGAGTAATTATAAGTGAGCATACACTTAAAAGATGTGGTTAGAGAAAAACCTAAAAGAGCAAAAGATAGTGATAAATCACTCGATAGAGAAAATCGTTAAAGAGCAAGGAGAAATGTTATGGAAAATAACGAAACAGGTGCAACGACACCAACAAATGATACTCCAATTCCAGAGTCAAAATTTGACTATGAAAGCGAGTACAAAAAATTGCAACTCGAACTTGAGAAACAAAAAAGACTCAAAGACGACTATGCAAAAGAAAGTGCAGGGTACAAAAAACAACTTACCGAAAAAATGACGGAAGATGAAAAAAATGCCCAAGCACGAAAAGAGTTTGAAGACCGAATGGCACAACTCGAACAAGAGAATAAAACTTTCAAACTTGAGAAAGGTCTTTTGTCTGAGGGGTTCACTGCCGATGAGTCCAACAAACTCATTACTAGCAATTTTGATGGAAAGGTTATTATGGATATAATCAAAACAAGATTAGAAGAAAATACCAAATCTGTTAAGGCTGGTTTAATTAAGGCGACAACGCCTAACGACCCTGTGGGAAACGGTACAACTAACGCCCCAAAAGGTAAAAGCAAATTTGCCATTTTCCAAGAAGAACAAGAAAAGGCAAACGCAAACAAAAAAGTTGAATTATAAAAAAATATAGGAGAATTTTATGGAAAAGTTTTACAAAAACAGACCTAACTTTCTTGGTAGTGAAGTTGGTCTATGCACAAAAACAATTACTGTTCCAGCAGATGCTTCTTATGTAACTGAAAATGGTCGTAAGATAGTTAAAGCAGGAACATACTTCTCAACACCATATATCGGACTTCTTTTCCAAGATGTTGATATTACAGATGGTGCAAAAATTGGTTCTTTGATGATTAAAGGACAATACATCGATGCAAATCTACCAGCATCAGTAAGTGCTTCTGCTGCAACATTGTCAGCAAATGGACTTTATGCTATTGCAGAAGGTTCAGTTTCAAGACCAGATTTTGGAACTGCTGGATTGTCAGCATTGGCAAACCCATCTCTTTCTGTTGCTACATCAACAATTAGTTGGGCTTCAATTTCAGGTGCTATTGGTTACACAATTTATGATAGTAACAAAGCATTCCTTTCAGCACTAGGTGCAAGTGTTTCTGACTATGCAGTTTCTGCTATCGGAACATACTATGTACAAGCAAATGCAGATAATATAAATTATAAGTCGAGTGCATTGGTTAGTGCAGCTGTTGCTGCTTTGTCATAATTAGGGAAGGAGGATAAAGAGATATGGATTATTTAGGTTTACTTAAAGGCGAACAATGGATTGAAATCAGTGAAGATTTTAACTATGTTCGTGCAACCCAAGATTTTGTTGGATTGAAATTATTCCCAATGGCAAAAACTGAAAATATGAAAGTTGCCATTATAGATTTGGTTGAAGGTGGCGAAATCCCAGTTATGGCTTTGGTACACGCTTTTGATACTGAAGCACAAATTGGTGACAGACCTGACATCAAAGAGTTTAAGGCAGAACTATTGCTTGTTAAACAAAAATTAAATCAAGGCGAAGCATTGAGAAAGAAAATCAACGATGCTGGAATGTCAAGAGAAGAAGAAACAATTATCAGAGAAGTTTACAACGATGCTGCTAATTTGATTGCTGCTGTTCTTACAAGATTTGAAGCAATGGCTGATGAAGCACTTTGCACAGGAAAACTACACATTGTAGAAAACAATGCTGAACCAGTTGATGTTGATTACGGCTTGCCAGCAAAACACAGATTAACTGTTCAAAACTGGAGTAATGCTGCAACTGATATTCTTGGTGACCTTGTTAAAATTAAAAAAGCATCTAAGAACAAAATTGTTCGTGCTTTAGTTTCTGACAAAGTTATGGGATATATCTTGGGCAACACTGTTCTTGGAAATATTGCTGCAAAACAAGGCGAATATTTAACAGAAGAATTTGCAAAGAGTTATATCCAAAGCAAATTTGGCATTGAATTTGTTGTTGTTGGTGGAACATATAAACTTAAACACCAAAGCGAAACAGAATACAATTTCTTCGATGAAGATACTATTGTGTTCTTAACAACAAATGGCGAAGTTGGTAAATTATTTGTTACTACAACTCCAGAAGAAGATGTTAATATGGGTGCTGTAAGAACAAATGGTTTTGTTGCTGTTTCTCAATGGATTGGTACAGACCCTGTTACTGTTTGGACTAAAGCAAGTGCAGTTGGTTTCCCAGCATTTAGAAACATTAAACAACTTTATATTTGCTCAGTAAAATAATTTAATTAAGGAAATATTATGGAAAGGACTTGGTATGTAATTGCGATTGCGAAAATATCTATTATTTTTAGGGGAAGATTTATTAACCCAAAACAAAGGTTCACTGCCTATATGACAGATGGCGAACTTAATAATCTCAGAGATGATATTGAGATTGTTGAGTATAGGGATAATAAAGATTTTCCACAAAGCAACGAAACATACCAGTCCCAACCAATAATAGAGGAAAATAAAAATTCAAAGGGGGAAGAAAATGGGGAACACTCTTGTAGAACAAACAAAACTAAGAATAAGGGACAGGTTTCCAAGTCTAACAACAAAAGATGCTAATACAACATTCGATATGGCTGTTAGTGATTACTTGGCAATAAAATATCCTTCAGATAATAATAGACCAAGCATTGAGAGTTTAAATTATGACTTTTTCAATACCCAATGGATTTATAAGAGAATGATTGATATTTTAGAAAGGGCAGGAATGAATTTGAAATCATATTCCGAGAATGGTTTGAAATTCGAATATGCCAGTGGGAACATTGACCCAGTTCTTGTGGCACAACTTATGCCAAAAGCGAGTGTGCCTAAATGAGAAATGGCGAAAAGGTTTGGTATTGCAAACGCAACGAAAGTGAAGATGGGGTCATAACTTTTGATAAGCCAGTTGAAATCACCCTTGCATTACATTATCTAACTATTCAGCCAATGAGTGGTTATATGAATGTAGCCGAGTTCGGTGAAGATGTAGGCAAAATGTGGAACTGCATAGGGCAACCTTATGATGCTTGGAAAAGTGTCAAGGAAGGGGATAGATTTTATGTAGATGGGGCAAAACCTGAAGGCATCTCAAACAACACACAACCAGATGAAGGGTGGGGTTATGATGCCAACGCACAAATCTATTCAGTTAGACCACAAAACCTTGCTATTCGCTTTATTTTAAGGAGAATACAATAGTTTAATGGGTTTAATAGAGAAAAATGGTGTGCCAAGTTTCTTTTCAAAGTTAAAGACTGCACAAAGAGATTTACCACAATATTATGCCGATGGGGTTGCTAAGAAAGCCTACGAAATTGCATTTGATTTGTATGCTGGGGAAGAAAATTCAGTTATACTGGAAACAAAATCTGGCGAAGGTGGGGAAAGTGAACTTATAGCAAGTGGAGCTAACATTTTGTACCAAGAGTATGGAACAGGAAGGGTTGGTGCAAGTAGTGGGTATCCAGAGGATAAACAGATTGTCACTCAAGATTTCTATTCTAATAAATTGGGAAGGAATGTTCACTTGACTAAATGGACTTATTCTTATGCCAATGCAGAGTCAAATGGAAAATTTCCAAAAATCACAGGTCGTGACGCTGGAAAGCAAATGTTAAACACTTCATTAGAACTTAGAAGATTGTATGGGAAATATATAAAGGAGTAAAGATGGTAGAGTTTTTAGATTTTATAAAATCATATCTAACAAGCAAGTTTAGTTCTGACACTAGCATTGCTTCAACGAAAAGACCAAAAGTCTATGATGCCTACCAAGTAGGACACGAGCCATCGAAAATCAAGTCTTGCGAAATTCAAGTGCAGGTTCTTGATAATTCCGAGTTTCAGTTCGCAACAAGTTTCGACAAGAAAAATGCGAACTACATTCCTTTGCAAATCACTGCGTATGCACCACAAATGACAATCAGTTCTCAAACCGTGAGTGCTGAAAAAGCATCTTTAATTCTCGGAGATAAAGTAGAAAAATATATTAACGATTTAATATATGCTGAAGTTGGCAGTGAAAATCGTAATAGGAATATTTTAAGTGGTCGTTTGATGTCGAGTTCTCCTGCACTTCCAATGAACGAAGGTGGTTCACTTTATATGACTGCTTTAAGATACGACTTTAAAGTTTTATACCCTTATGTGACTGGGGTTTAATAGTCGCTAAAAAATAAAAGGAGAAATAATATGGCTATTGCTATAAGCACAATAGGAATTAAAGTTTCTTATGCTTTTGAAAGCGTTGCTGGGGAAGGATACAGTGGACTTTCTTTTACAAAGATACCACAAGTTAAAGAAATTCCAGAGATGAACCCATCACCAGATACCATTGAAACCACTTCTTTTGACAACCTTGAATATAAAACATATATTGATGGGTTGAAAGATTTGGGCGGTTCATTAGACTTTACTGCAAACTATACTCAAGAATTGTTTGATTTGTGGCAAGATGACAATGGTATAATGGCACAATGGGCAAGTGCAAAAAGTTCTAACAAAGCAATGTGGCTTTGCATTGATATTCCTGATATTGATGAAAGTTGCTACTTGTCAGTTAGCCCATCTGCACTCGGATTGCCACCAGCATCAACAAATACGGTTATGGAAATAACCCTTCACTTCACACCAGTTGGCGAACCAGTATGGGATACTGACCCAGTTTATGCAGGAACAACTCTTAGAGATGTAACTGTTACTGGATATGTTTCTACAGGTGTGGAAATTAGTATCTTTAAAAATGATACTTTGGTTAATAAATTTGAAACAACATCTAGTTCAACTGCTATTAAATTACCAGAAGGCGATTATACTGCAGTTGCTAAAAAATCTGGGAAAACGACTCAGGTTAAAGACTTTACAGTTAGCAGTTCTGCTGTTACTGTTACATTTTCAACTTTCGCTTAATGCGATAAACAACAAAAATTTATAAAAATTTAAAATGTCGTCAACGAACGATTTAAGGAGAGATTTATGGAAAAATCAATAATAATAAATGGTAATGAATACAAAATACCAACAATAAACTATGGGACTCTTTGTGAGTTAGAAGATTTGGGGGTTGACTTCCAAGATGTAGAGAACAAACCTTTCAAATTTATTCGTGCAATAGTTTCAATAGCAACAGGGCAAGGATTAAAAAAAGCATCAGAGGAAATAGATAAACACATTTCTAATGGTGGAAGTTTTGATGATTTTATGCCCCTTTTTAATGCTATAAGAGAAAGCGATTTTTTTCAAGGTCTTTCCAAGAAACGCAAGAAATAGACGATAACAAAAAAGGGAAATCAATAGCAGACTATGGGAGTTTAAAAGCATTTGTCGAGAATGAATGTTTACTCCCTAGCCTTGCGATTGGTATTTCAGAAGAAGTTTTTTGGAAGCAAACACCAAGAACATTAGCGATTTACTTTAAGGCTTACAATCTCAAACAAGAGAGAGAAATCAAGAGGTGGTCGCAACAAGCGTGGGAAATTGGATTAAGAGTAAAACAAGCACTCAACACAAGTGTCCTTGTTGCAGGGTTGTGGGATGGGAAACACAAGCCTGACGAATATCCAAAATGCCCACATATTGAAATTGAAAACAACTCAAATGATATGACGGAAGAACAAGTCAAGAACGAAAGGTTAAGGGCTTACACCTTCTTGAAATCGTTTGGTAAACATAAATAAAAAGGAGAAAATTGAATGGCAGAAAATGAAATTGATAGATTGTCGTTGAATATTAAAGTTAAAGATAATGATAGTGCAAAGAAAATTTTGCAGGTTTCAAATGCCATTCGTAATCTCACGAACTCTTTAAAAGGTCTTGATAAGGTTTCAGCACAAATCAAG
>Ga0265298_10004601_pt1 | contig 17574 bp, 13 predicted proteins | sample AusTroGonzalo_MG_3_FD_193486 | JGI IMG/M metagenome (GOLD analysis project Ga0265298, IMG submission 193486) | Bovine rumen microbial communities from tropical cattle in Woodstock, Queensland, Australia - Gonzalo_01 | ecosystem: Host-associated > Mammals > Digestive system > Stomach > Rumen ... | reverse complement strand
ATTTGTGCACAAGAGATAGATTTAACTCCAAAAATATCATCTGGTGCTGTTAGGGGTAAATATGGAAAAAGAAATTATAGTAGTGGTAATGGTCAAGCCATTGCAGATTCAGCACGTGATATAAAAGAATTTATTGTTGATAATGGGTTTAGTTATGGTTTTCCTGGATTAAACGTAACTACTGTTGCTAATGAAAATAATTATTCTAAGAAATTCTGTTGTGCTACATTAGTAGGGGTTAGTTTATATAATGCGGGTATATATGATGAAGATACAGCAAATTCTATTCAATCTGATTCAGCTCCGACAACAGTAAATAATCTTTTGGATAAAGATTGGATAGTTATTTGGGATCCAGATGAATTGGAACCAGGAGATATATTAGTTTATCAAAAAACCGAATGCGATAGTTGTGGTTCTGCTATGATCGAGGGAACATATTATTGGACATCACATGTAGATATATATTATGGTGATGGACAAAAGATTACTACTGGTGATGGGTCTTCAAATAATCCACCCGGATTTTCAAATTGTTCAGTAATATCTGATTTTTGTCCAACTTGTGTTTCTTCAAGTACACAAAGATGGTTATGTGGATTGAGATATCCAGGAAATTAGTGAGGTAGAATATGATTAAGAATAAAAAAGGAATATTAATTATAGTAATTTCACTAGTAATAGTATATTTTGCTATTTGTCTTTTTCAATATATTTCTAATACTAGATATAAAAAAACTGTATTTCTAGGAGCATCTACAAAAGTAAGTATTAATGATGGTAAAATCAAAGTTAAAAATGATAATTCTAAAATAGATAATCTAAAAGTAAAAGTGTATTTTAATAAAGAATTTATTAATGGAATAATAAATTCTTTCAAAGATGATTCTGATGATGTGAATAATAGTTATATGGTTTCTAATGAAAATGGTGAAAGATTAGCTTTAGATACTATACTTGTTGCTCATACAAGAGATATATCAATTAAGATTAAAGAACCCGATACTAGAAGTATTAATGATTCTGAAGAAATATATAAATTTGCTAATGCGAATAATATATCTTTACCTTCTTCTATAGAGATAGTTTATATGAATGTAAAAACAATAGATGTTGATGAAGATGGAGATTTAGAGAATATTTATTCTGTCGGTTTTGTTAAGGAAAATAATGAATTTGAAAGTATTGTTTTTCTAAAGAAAGAAAACAAATATATATTAATAACTAATAAAACAACAGAATATGATGTGTTTAAAAATGAAAAACTTAGTTTCTATAAACTAATAGATTTTAATAATGATAATGATTATGAATTTGTTGTTAATAGAAGAATGAGTGAATATGGACCAGATTATTATGAATTATATAATTTTGATGGAAAAAAATTCACTAAGATAGGGGGAGAATAATATGTGTAATAATAGTTTTGTACTTATTATTTTCCTTGTTTTTAAAGTATTATTTCTAATAATAACTCCGATCACATTATACTTCTTATATAAAAAGAAAATTAGGGAGTTTAACTTAGTAGGTATATTAAATATATTATTTATATCAATTATAATACTATTAAAATTAGTGGGTAATCCTTGTATAACTAATTCTAATCTTTCTTATATAAAGAATAATATTAACTCCAATAGTAATATTTATGGAAGTAATGATGTTATATATGGAACAATAAATTCAACAAGTAAATACAAGTATAAAAATGATAGAAATGCATATTACTATGGTATTAGCTATGAACCATTAATGAAGTATAAGTTATCTTGTGAGAATAAGAGTTATATGAAGAATTATGGATCTAGCATTTCTGCAATTTCCACATTAATTGCAAATGCATATAATGCTGATCTAAATGTAGTAGAAGTAATATCATATTTAGATAAAAATAAACTTATTGATTGTGATAATGGTATAGATTTTGATAACGCTATTAATAAATTAGGAGAAAAATATCATTATAATGTTTATCAAATTACTGATTATGAAATAAATAATTATTTATCTGATGGTAAAAGTATAATTGTGGAAACAAAAAATAATAATAATGAAAAGAATAATTTCGGTTGTGAAAAAGATTATATCATTATCTATAATAAAAACAATGATGGCAATTATAATATTATTAATCCTAATGATAAGAATTATTCGTATTTTTGCCCAAACAATACTATTGGTTATGGAACTATAATAGAGAAAAATCAGAATAGTAGAACATATACTTTAGAAGAAATTGATTCTAAGGCACTAAGATATTTTGTGATTGAGGTGAAATAATGAAGAAAATAAAGTATTTGTTATTAATAATAATTGTTTTGCTTTTTTCTGGATGCTCTGGCAATTATGATTTAACTCTTAATAAAGATTTAAGTGTATCTGAAGAATTAGATATATATGTTATTAATAAATCAGATGCCTATGATAGAACTTATCAATTGCTTGAAGAAGCAGGAATTAGTGAAGATAATTATGATATAGTAGTTATTGATGATAAGATAAGAATTACTTATAAACAAGAATATGAATCTTTTGAAGATTATTATTTGAGTAGTAATTTATATAAAATGTTTTTTGAAAACATAGAATATAAAAAAGATAATAAAGGTTTAAGTATAAATACTGAATCTATATTTAAATTAAATGACGAAAATAATCATAATATTATTAATTCTTATAATATTGAAGATTTTAATATTAATATAAAATCTCCATTTAAAGTAAATAAAAGTAATGCTGATGTAGTAAAAGATAATACTTATACTTGGACTTTGAATAGTAATGATAATTATAAAAAAATAAGTATTGATTATTCTTATAGAAATAATAATTCAATTAGTATAGTAATGCTAGTATTAATAGGAATAGCATCATTTATTTTAATTGGTTATGGACTAAGATATTTAATTAGAAATAAAAGAATATAACATTGATTTAATATCAATGTTTTTTATTGTTTTAAGGGGGTTAATTTGGTATAATTATTATTGGAGCGTGATGAAATGAGCATATTTAAAAGATTATTTGATTATGAATATAAAGAGATGAAAAAATTTACTACTTTAGCAGATCAAATAGAATCTAAAAAAGAAGAATACGAAAAATTAAGTGATAAGGAATTACAAGGTAAAACAGAAGAATTTAGAAAAGCATTAGAAAAAGGTAAATCCTTAGATGATATATTAGTAGATGCATATGCAACTGCAAGAGAAGCTGCTAAGAGAGTTATTGGAGAATATCCATTCTATGTACAGTTATTAGGCGCTATAGCTATTCATTTTGGTAATATAGCAGAGATGAAGACAGGTGAAGGTAAAACATTAACATCTGTTATGCCTGCATACTTAAATGCATTAACTGGTGAAGGTGTACATATTGTTACTGTTAACGAATACCTAGCTTCACGTGATGCTAACTGGATGGGACAAATATTTAAGTTCTTAGGTTTAACTGTAGGTATAAATGCTAGAGACTTAAGCCCAGAAGAAAAGAAAGAAGCTTATAATTCAGATATCTTATATTCCACTAACAATGAAATTGGTTTTGACTACTTAAGAGATAACATGGTTGTTAGAAAAGAAGATAGAGTTCAAAGAGGATTAAACTTTGCTATTGTCGACGAGGTAGACTCTGTATTAATCGATGAAGCTAGAACTCCGCTTATTATATCTGGTGGATCAATGCATACATCTAATCAATACATGGATGCACAAAGATTCGTTGAAAAATTAAAAGAAAATGAAGATTTCAATATAGATGAAAAAACTCAAAGTATTTCTTTAACTGATGAAGGAAGTAAAAAGTGTGAAGATTTTTACCATATAGAAAACATGTATGATGTAAAATACTCTGCATTAGTACATCACGTTAATCAAGCTTTAAAAGCTAATTTTATTATGCATAACGAAGTAGATTATGTTGTTCAAGATGGAGAAGTAGTCATTGTAGACCAATTTACTGGGCGTTTAATGAAAGGTAGACAATTCTCTGAAGGTCTTCACCAAGCATTAGAAGCTAAAGAAAGAGTTAAGATTAATGAAGAAACTAAAACATTAGCTACTATAACATTCCAAAATTTATTTAGAATGTATAATAAACTTGCTGGTATGACAGGAACTGCTAAAACTGAAGAAGAAGAATTTAGAGAAATATATAACATGTATGTTATTGAAATTCCAACTAATAAACCAGTAATAAGAGAAGATATGGCAGACTTAATATTTGCTACTAAAAAAGATAAATATGCTGCAGTAATAAATGAAATTAAAGAAAGACATGCTACAGGGCAACCTATCTTAGTAGGTACTATAGCTATTGAAACAAATGAATTAATTAGTAATATGCTTACTAAAGAACATATCAAACATGAAGTATTAAATGCTAAGAACCATGCTAGAGAAGCTGAAATTATAGCTAAAGCTGGTGAAAAAGGTTCAGTTACTATTGCCACAAATATGGCTGGACGTGGTACCGACATTAAACTAGGGGAAGGCGTTAGAGAACTTGGTGGATTATGTGTTATTGGTACTGAAAGACATGAATCTAGACGTATAGATAATCAGTTAAGAGGACGTTCTGGAAGACAAGGTGATCCAGGATATTCACAATTCTTTGTATCTTTCGAAGATGATTTGATGGTTAGATTTGGTACTGATAGATTTAAAGAATTACTTCAATCCGCTGGTTTAGGGACAACTGTTACTTTAAGAAGTAAAACAATGACTAAGAATGTTGAATCAGCTCAAAAGAAAGTTGAAGGAAATAACTACGATATAAGAAAGAACTTATTACAATATGATGATGTAATGGGTAAACAAAGAGAAATAATGTATGCTAGAAGAAACGAAATTCTAGATAAAGAATCTATTCATGATTCAATTATAAAATTAATAAAAGAACATGTTGAAGAAGTAGTTACAAATCATACTATTTATCAAAAAGATTTAACTGAACAAGATTGCAATGAAATCTGTGAATATATGAATGAAAATTTATTATCTAAATCATTTATTAAAGTATCAGAAATAATAAATGAACCAGTTAATAAAGTAATTGATTTCATAAGTAAAGTTGTTATCGATGAATATAACAATAAAATAAGTGAATTACCTATAGAAATAGTAAATGACTTTGAAAAAGTAATAGCTTTAAGAGTTATAGATACTCACTGGATGGAACATATTAATACTATGGATCATTTAAAAGAAGGTATTGGTTTAAGAAGTTATGCACAAACAGATCCTCTAGTTGCTTATACTAAAGAAGGATTTAACTTATTTGATCAAATGTTATCTATAATTAATAAAGAAACAACATTATATTTATTAAAAGCAGAAATTAAACAAAACTTAGAAAGAAAACAAGTAGAAAAACCAACTGGAGATAATTCTTCAGACAAAACATCAACAAGATCTCCAAAAAGAGTAACAAAAGTTGGTAGAAATGACCCTTGCCCATGTGGCTCAGGACGCAAATATAAACAATGTTGTGGTAAATAAGCCCGCAAACCCGCATAAAATAAGGGATTGCGGGTTTTTCTATGATTACAATATTTAGGTAAAAAGTGACGTGTCTTTTGTCTTAGATAAGTTTTAGATAAGTCTTTAAGCCTTTGCAAACCCTTATAAAATAAGGGCAAAATGCATATTAGAAAAGCGTTTTCAAATTGAATACAAAACTTATCTAAAAATTATCTAAATTGTAATTTATTACTCAAAAGTAGTAATAGCAAAAATTATGGTTGGAATTTATGGTATAATTTAAGTAGAAGAAAAGCGGTGATGATGTATGTATCAAGAAAAGAAACTACTTAATGGTTTTTTAGATGATGATTTGCAACTTGAGGTCAAGAGAATGCGAAAAGAAAATTGTGATTTATATAATGTCATAGAAAAAATTAATAAGCTATTTTATAGTATTGAAGAAAAATATGAAAAAACTAGGCCAACAGATGTTGACTTGTATATTAGAACTACTTTTTCACAAATTCATATGAGTTCACAATCTTATATAATTTTATTAGAAAGAGGATTATATGATGATTCGCAAGTTATATTAAGGTCGATGTACGACAAGGTTATTAAATGTTTATATGCAATAAAAAATAATAGTATTGAAATTTTAATACAAGATAGTATAAAGAGAAAAAAATCATTATATGATTTTATTGATAAAAATGAAATGTATAATTATGTTCCTAAAGAAAAATTATATGAATTAAAAAATGAAATACTAAAAGAACAAAAGAAAGATGAAAATGGTAAGCCAGTAAAAATTCCACAAATAATCGAAACTTTTAGAGATTTGGGTATAAAAGAGGCATATATTCATTATTGCCTATTGAGTAGTTATGTTCATAATTCAATTGGTGTTATTGGAAGTAAAGTAGTGGAAAAAGATTTAGATATTTTAATAAATCAAAATATAGATCACGGAGATTTTAAAAATGAGGTAGTTAAAATGTATCTTTGTATTCAATATATTGTTGGACCAATATGTGATTATTTAAATCTGAAAGGGCAGAAGCTGGAATTTGATAGTTTAATAAAGAGACTAATTAAATTAACTGAAAATAGTGTTATATAATTATTAACGAACCATAATTGTATTAATAGTAAGGAGTTTTTTATGGAAAGCGAAAACTGGAATAAAATGTATAAATTGGCCAAGCAATACTTTGAGGAAAATGGAAATTTAGTTATTTCGAATACATCAAAAATGGATAACAAGCAGGAACTTAGAAAGTGGCTAATCACACAAAGAAGAAGCTATAAATTAAAACATTTATCAAAAGAAAAAGTAGATCTACTTAACGAGATTGGAATGATATGGTCACAATATGATTTTCAATGGAATGAATATTATAATTTGCTAAAAAATTATTATAATGTAAATGGTAATTCTTTGGTTCCTCTTCGATACGTTACCGAAGATAATAAAAAATTGGGTAATTGGGTTTCAAAGCAAAGAATTAATTATAAAACAAATAAAATGTCTCAAGAAAAAGTAGATTTGCTTGAAAAGGTAGATATGGTGTGGAATCCAGCAGATTTAATTTGGAATGAAACGTATAAAATTGCCAAACAGTATTATGATGAAAATAATAATCTTAATATTCCAAATGAGTTTTTTTATAAAAATGTTAGCTTAGGAAGTTGGATATTAACGCAAAGAAATAATTTTCATGAAAATCTACTAACTGATAGTCAAATAAAAATGTTAGATGAAATTGGAATGGAATGGGATTCAATAAGAAATAAAGAATATATATGGGATAAAAATTATAATACAGTATTAGAATTCTATAATAAATATAAGCATTTATATATTCCAACCAATTATTATTCTAAAGACGGTGTTAACATTGGTAGATGGCTTTATGATCAAAAATTAAAATATAAAAAAAATGAGCTTGATGAATATAGAAGAAACAAATTGGATTTGTTAGATAAATCTTGGAAAGAACCATCTAATACTAAATCTTCATTTCCAGAACAAGCCGTTTTGTATTATATAAAAAAGAACTTTCCATCTGCAACAAAACTAAGAACTGAGGAAATTAGTGAAATAGATATCTATATTCCTGAATTAAAAATAGGTATAGAATATGATGGCCCAACGCACATTAGAAGTACAAAAAAAGATATAGAGAAAAGCAATGCATGTAAAAAAGTTGGTATAAGATTAATAAGAATAAGAGATATTAAGTGTCCGATTATAAATGATGAATCTTATAAAATAATATTAAAAAATGATTCGTTTGAATCATTAGATAATGGAATACATGAATTATTAAAATATCTAAATGTATATGATACTAATGTAAACATAAGTAGGGATTATATGGAAATATCGGATAATTACATAAAGTCAATAGATTTGGACTGGTATAATATGTATGAAAAACTAAAAGAATATCACAATGAATATGGAAATATCAATGTGCCCATTTATTATAAAACTTCTGATGGATTTCTTCTAGGTCACTGGCTAAGTAATATACGAAGTAGCATGAAAAATCCAAGCATGAATGGTATGAGGCTTAATACTAATAAAATAGAATTATTAAATAAACTAGGTATGGACTGGTCACCAATCGAATCACAATGGAAGACAAAATATAATTTAGCAAAAGAATACCATAATGAAAATGGGAATTTATTAATTCCTGATAAATACGTAACAAGTGATGGTACTAAATTAGGAAGATGGATTTCTACACAAAGAAATTATTATAAGAAAGGTAAATTACCTGAAGATAAAATAGATTTATTAGAAAAAATAGATATGGTTTGGAGTCTAAAATAGAAATATTTAAAAAATGTAATTAATTAAAATTTGTTATTTTTTAGATAAGTTTTTAGATAAGTTCTGCTAGGTTTGCCGAGTGCTACGGAGTGCTCCCAAGTGCAACCAAACGCCGAATTAACGAGCCAAGTGCTCCCAAAAGCTCCCAAAATCCCAAATACCAAAAGCCATGTGGCAGTGGTAAAAAATATAAGCAATGTTGTGGTAAATAATGCTCGTGAGCCCAGTATTTATAAGGGTTTGCGAGTTTTTTCTTGGATACAAATTTTTTTGTATTTTTACCCCACAAAACCTACTTTAGATACCTTTTAGATACCTTTTTTTAGTGGTTTTTAATAATAAATAACTAAAATTATATGATATAATTATATTGTAGATGAACCTTGGGGTGATAAGATGTATATTAATAAAAATCAAATATATGGAAATTTGAGAAGAACTGCTGTTAGAGGATTAATATCAGTTTTAGATATAAAGTTAATAAACCAATTAGCACAAAAACATTTTTCAAAAATGGAAGATGGTAAAAAAGTATTAACATGTCCGTATAGTGGTATAAGTATTTATGATGAAAATGATGCAATATTAGAGCATATTATACCTGTTAAATCAGGCGGAGGAACTGTTCTATTCAATTGCATACCAGCACATGTTTCGATTAATAATCATAATCAAAAAGGAAATAAACATTTGTTAGAATGGTGGTTAAATAGTGAATATTTTTCTTATGATAGATTAGAACATTTATTAGATTATATTTTTGAAGCATATGATATTACATTTTCTTTGTATACATCTGAAGAAATTGTCCAATCATTTGAAACATTTTTGAATAATGAATCAAACAATGATATTATAGATTTTGAAAATGAAGATATTGATATTAATGAAGAATATAATTCGAGTTTAGTAGATTATCATCAATTATTAATTGAATGCATAAATGAATTAGAAATTGGTGGTTTTGATGTAGAAAAATACCGAATTAAATTACAAAATTTAACAGATAATGGCATATTTGGTGAAATTCAAAGATATGAAGATGTTCAAGAAATTCTAAAGCAAATAATTATAGAAACTACAGGATTAAATAATAGATATGAATTAACAGTCCTATTAAATATTGATACATCTTCTTTAATAAAAGCATTGGATACCTCATTATCCCTTGAACAAATAAGACAAATATTAACAAAGAGAATTAGGGATATAGAAAAGCTAATGATTTCTAATAACTTATCAATTTTTAATTATTTTGATAATATTAAAGATTTATCGATATTTTTAGAAAAGGATATAACTGCCTTTAGTCAAACTGAAATCGAAAAATTAGTATCTGAATGTAGATATTCATGGGATAAAGGATATTCTTTTGCTTTAAAATATTTTGAAAAACATGGTAATTTAAATATACCTGTAAGTTTTTGTACTAAAAATGGGTATGATTATGATGCCGATGGTTATACATTAGGAACATGGATTAGTGCTCAAAGACAGGCAAGAAAGCAACAGGGAACATATGTTATAACAGAAGAACAAATTGAGAAACTTAATAGAATTAAAATGACATGGGAACCTTTTAAAGAAAAATGGGAAGAAATGTTTGCATTAGCTGAAGCATATTATAATAATTACCATAATCTTAATGTTGCTTATAATTTTAAAACTATAAATGGTTATGATTATGATGAAAATGGGAAAAACTTAGGAAAATGGATAACAAAGCAGAGGGAGAATAAAAGAGGAACAGGACATGGAGCATTAAATTCAGAGCAAGAAAAAAGACTTGAATCAATAGGAATGATGTGGAATCCGATTCAAGATAATTGGAATAAAATGTATTTATTAGCAGAAAAATATAGAGAGATGCATGGGGATTTAATGGCTCCTATTAGTTTCATTACGAATGATGGAATAAGTCCAAGTGATGATGGTGAAAGCTTAGGAAGATGGATTGCATCACAAAGGGAAAAATATAGAAGTAATATTGATAATTACAGGGATAGTGTTGAGGCGAAGAAACTTGAATTACTTGGAATAAGGTGGAATGTTATTGATGAACAAAGAAAAGAACAATTCGAATTTATGTTTGAATTGGCAGAGAAATATTTTGAACATCATGGAAATCTGAATGTCCCCAAAAGATTTAAAACAATTAATGGATACGAAAAAAATGAAAATGGAGAAAATCTTGGAACATGGCTAGTAACACAAAGGGCTAAATATAAATCATCACAACCTGGGAAAGGATTATTGGATGAGGAACAAATAAGAAGATTAGAGTCTATAGGAATGATATGGGATCCTTTAGAAAATGATTGGAATAGGATGTATGTTTTAACGCAAAAATATTATGAACATCATGGCAATTTAAATATGCCAGTAAGATTTTGTACTAAAGATGGTATAAATGTAGATGACTCAGGTGAAAATTTGGGAAGATGGGTAGGAATTCAAAGAAGAAGTTATATGGCTAATAATTTATCACAAGAGAGAATTGAAAAATTGGAAGCATTGCATATGATTTGGGATGTAAAAAATGTAGAATGGGATAGCATGTATGATTTATCAAAAAAATTTTACGAAAACTATAACCACTTAAATATACCACAAAGATTTAAAACTAAAAATGGCATATCTTATGATGAATCTGGTGTAGCTTTAGGTTCTTGGATTTGCACTCAACGAAAAGCTCTAATTAATGGAAAGATAACTGAAGATAGAGTTAAAAAATTGAATGAAATCGGGATGCTTTGGTCAATAGCTAGAAAAGACAAAAAAACTGTAGTTCCAGAGTTAGGAGGAAAATCAAATGCTAGAAGAAGTGCATGATTATTTGATAGAATACGGATTTGCTGAAAATGAGATAAGCACAATAGAAAACAATAATGATGATGTCTTTTTAATTACACCTGAAGAATTGATACATCGTATAATGGATTTGGATTCTAAGGAAATAGATAAAAGTACAATAATAAAAATTATTAATAATAATCCAAATATTTTAAGTGTAAGTAATTCAGAAATTAGTGAAATTGATGATTTGTTTATAGAAGAACTAAAATTTGATTTATCTGAGTTATCACAACTAATAATTAAAAAGCCAACATTATACAATATTGGTTTAGAAAATATAAGAAAAGTGATAAATATTTTGTATTCAAAAGGTATAGATGAAAATGATATAAAACCAATTTTATTGAACAACATTGATACTATATTATAAAATGGCGGATATTACACATATTATGACTTTGATTTTAAGCTGTACTAATTTTTCTCGAAAAAGTTCCATTTTTGAATTTTAGATACCTTTTTAGATACCTTCTGCTAGGTTTTCCGAGTGCTCTCGGAAACTCCCAAAAGCAAAAAAGTGAAAAAAAATGGGCTCAAACGCTTTCAAGTGCTCCCAAAAACTCCCAATCTAAGAACCATGTGGGAGTGGACGCAAGTATAAAATGTGTTGCGGAAAATAAGCTCGTAAAGCCTTATAAATAAAGGACTTGCGAGCTTTTTACTACTTACAATTTTTAGGTAATTTTGCATCAAAAAAGGCGTTTAGATACGTTTTAGATACGTTTTTTTAGGGGTTGAAGCGTTTTCAATCCTCAATAAATAATATTTCGTGCAAACAAGAGTTATATTAATTCTAACAAAAATGTAAGATAAAAGTATTATAAGTGATATAATATAGTTGGGTGGATAATTATGGAAAATATATTAAAAGTTAAAAATGTAGAAAAATACTATGGTACAAAGAATAGTTTAACGAAAGCAATAAACGATATTTCATTTGAAGTGGAAAAAGGAGAATTCGTTGCAATTATGGGAGCTAGTGGATCTGGCAAAACAACATTACTTAATTGCATATCTACAATTGATAAAGTAACTGCTGGTGAGATATTTGTAGATGGGGAAAATATTACAAAATTAAAAGGAAATAAATTAAATAAGTTTAGAAGAGATAAATTAGGTTTTATATTTCAAGATTTCAATTTATTAGATACATTAACAGGATATGAAAATATATCTTTATCTTTATCGATTCAAAATGTTCCTTACAGTGAGCAAAAGAAAAGAATAGAAGATATCGCATCTAAATTAAATATTACTAAAATTTTAAATAAATATCCTTATCAAATGAGTGGAGGAGAAAAACAAAGAATTGCTTCAGCAAGAGCAATTATTACCAGTCCTAGTTTAATACTTGCAGATGAACCAACAGGAGCATTAGATTCTAAATCTTCTAAACAATTACTGAATAGTTTTGAATACTTAAATAAAGAATTAAGTTCAACTATATTAATGGTTACTCACGATGCATTTACTGCAAGTTATGCTACCCGTGTAATATTCATAAAAGATGGTAAGATTTTTAATGAATTTAACAAAGGAGATATGTCTCGTAAAGATTTCTTTAATCAAATAATTGATGTAGTCACTCTACTTGGGGGTGAAATGAACGATGCTTTATAAACTATCTCTTAAAAATACAAAGAAAAGTTTTAAAGATTATGCGATATATTTCATAACACTTATTCTAGGAGTATGTATCTTTTATATATTTAATTCAATGGATTCTCAAACAGCAATGCTTTCAGTTTCATCAAGACAATCTGAAATAATAGAATTACTTATGCAATTATTATCTGCTATATCAGTATTTGTATCCCTAATATTAGGTTTCTTAGTTATATATGCATCTAGATTCTTAATTAAGAAAAGAAACAAAGAATTCGGAATATATATGACTCTTGGAATGAGTAAAAGAAAGATATCTATCATACTTCTTATTGAGACATTCATAATTGGATTAATATCACTTGCAGTAGGGCTTGGATTAGGTGTCATAATATCGCAAATAACAAGTATATTTATTGCAAATATGTTTGAAGCTAATATGACAAAGTTTGCTTTTAATATATCTAAATCAGCAATTATTAAAACGATTATTTACTTTGGAATTATCTATTTCATAGTAATGGTATTCAATACAATCAGTGTTAATAAAAACAAATTAATAAATCTATTACAAGCAGGTAAAAAAAACGAAAATATAAAAGTTAAGAATCCAGTTTTATGTATTATTCTATTTATAATTTCAGTTATATGTTTAGGAGTAGCATATTATATGGTTACCGTTGGATTAAATGAATTAATGCAACATAACGTTAGTATTCTCCTTATTCCTATCACGCTTGGAGCGGTAGGAACAGTATTATTCTTTTATTCATTATCAGGTATGATTTTAAAGATACTAACCAGCTATCCCAAACTATATTATAGTAAGTTAAATACATTTGTATTCAAACAAATAAATAGTAAAATCAATACAATGATTATATCTATTTCAATCATATGCTTAATGTTATTTATAACACTATGTTTATTATCTAGCGCTTTAACAGTAAAAAATTACTTTAATGATTCCATTAATAAATTTGCACCAGTTGATATTGAAATAGTAGGTTATTATAGAGATACAACTCCTAATGTTAAGGATTTTATTAACAGTGATGAACTAATTAAAAATAATACTAAGGATATTACTATTATAGATACTTATAAAGAAGAATCATTTACTTATGATAAATCTTTGGGAAACTATTATGAAACAGTTAAGAAAAAGTATCCGTATGTAAGATATGATGAAAAAGTATATATAATGGAATTGAGCAATTATAATAAGATGGCTAAAATGCTAAAATTTGATACAATTAATTTAAAAGAAGATGAGTATGCTATAGTATCAAACTATGAACCAGATCTTTATAGAGGAACATTAAAAACGAATAGTATAATCACAATATTTGGCAAAAAATTAAAACCACATAGTGATGATATAGTAGATGGATTTATAACTATAAGTGCTAATCCATCTAATGTAGGTTTCTTTGTAGTAAGTGATGAAGTTGTTAAAGATGGTACAAAAGATGCACAAATACTATATTGTAATTATTCTACAGATGATAAAGATATAATAGATAGTATTGAAAAGAAAATACTTAATTATACCCCGGAATATAGTGTTATGAGAGATTCTAAATTAGATATTAAAGATGCAGCAGTAGGTCTATCAGCGATTGTAACATTCATTGGATTATATCTAGGAATAATATTCTTAATATCTTCATCAGCAATACTTGCTTTAAAATCATTATCTGACTGTATTGATGATAAGAATAAATATAAAGTATTAAGACAAATAGGAGCTGATGAAAAAGAGATAAATAAAGCTTTATTTAAACAATTATTAATATTTTTTATGATGCCTTTATCATTAGCTGTAGTACACACTCTAGTAGGTTTAAAGTTCTGTAAATTTATATTAAATAGTATGGGAATAAATGATATATTAAATGGATCTATTATGACATTTATATTCTTATTAATTATATATGGTATATATTTCACAATAACATATTTAAATAGTAAAAAAATTGTTAGAGAAAAAGTATAATTTGCAAAATATAATATTAAGATAATTGTATTTAGAAGAAGTCGGAATATCTTGATATTATGATACAGTTAATTAGATTTTTTTAGATACGTTATTAGATACGTTGTTGAATAAAAACTTACAATTATTAAGCAAAAAATTATTGATTTAAAATAAAAAATACCAATTTAAAAGGAAAAAATTACCTGGTTGTTTTAATTTTTTACCATGTGGCTCTGGACGCAAATATAAGCAGTGCTGTGGAAAGTAAGTAAAACCAATGTATTTAGTAGATGATGTAGATGATCAGGAATTATTAAAAAATACTATTAGATACTTGTAAAGGTTTGAAATGAGGATTTTATGGATATTAGAAAGAGTAAAAATATTACAACTATAACTTTAGTAATGGTATTTACAGTGTGTTTCATATTGGGAATTATAAGGTGGATTAATATATTTAATGAAAATGTTTTTGTAATAACAAAGGAAATTAATTCACATATAACTAATTTTACTATAAGTTTAATGTTGTGTACTTTAATCGGATATTTATTATTATGTTATAGAAAGAAGTACTCAACTATTATAATAATTGGATTAATACTAATAAGTACGAATCTTATTTATGAAACAATACTTCCATTTATAAATACAATAGATTTAATAGATGCAGTTTATGGAATTTTAGGAGTAATTATAAGTTTAATATATCTATTATTTATTGATAAAAAAGGCTTTGATAATTAAAATAATCGTAAGATTAAGATGTTACGAACAGTAAAATTAGATACCTTTTAGATAACTATATGGTCTAAAAAGTGAAAAATATTGCACAATATACGAAGAATATAGCACTAATTAGGAAGATTATTGCAGAAAATATGAAAAATAATTCCATGTGGAAGTGGCAAAAAATATAAGCAATGTTGTGGAAAATAGAAACTAAATGTTTCTATTTTTTATGTTATAATATTTTTAGGTGATTATATGAATAATCTGGTAGAATTACATTTACATTTAGATGGATCTTTATCAATAGAGAATATTAAGAAAATAGCAATATTACAAAATATTGATATTCCTGGAGATGTTGAAATAGTTAATAAGATGATAGCTAAAGACTGTCATGATTTAAATGAATTTTTGACTAAATTTGATTTTCCATTATCCTTGTTACAAACTAAAGAGGGAATAACAAATTCTGTTAAGAATCTTGAGGAAGAACTAATAGAACAAGGCATAATATATGCTGAAATAAGATTTGCACCACAGTTACATGTTAGAAAAGGATTAACTGTGGAAGAAGTAGTTAATGCTGCAATTGAGGGACTTAAATTATCTAGTTTAAAAAGTAATCTTATTCTTTGCTGTATGAGAGGAAATAATCATGAAGAAAATATTGAAACAGTAAAACTTGCTAAAAAATATCTTGGCAAAGGGGTATGCGCTATAGATTTAGCTGGAGCAGAAGGATTATATCCCACTAGTGATTATGAAGATATATTTGAATTAGCTAATGAATTGGGTATTCCTTTTACTATTCATGCAGGTGAAGCAGATGGTCCAAGTAGTGTTTATGATGCTATTAGATTTGGTGCTAAAAGAATTGGACATGGTGTAAGATCTATTGAGGATTCTAATCTAGTTCAATTAATAAAAAATAAAGGTATCACATTAGAAATATGTCCTACTAGTAATATTTATACTGGAATATATGATAAAATAAGTGATATACCAATAAAAGAATTCATAGATAATGGAGTTAAAATAACTATTAATACTGATGATCCAGTTATTTGTAATACAACATTAAAAAATGAATTAACAATAGTGAAAGATGTATTTAATCTAACTGATAAAGAAATGATCGAATTACAACTAAATGCAATAAATGCTTCTTTTGCTTCTAAGGAAGTAAAAGAAGAAATAATCGAAAGGATAATGAAATGAACGAATATATGAAATTAGCTAAAGATTTAGCAGATCAAAATTTAATAACAAATGTAGGCGGTCCTTTTGGAGCGGTTATAGTTAAAGATGGAAAAGTTGTAGGAAAAGGATCTAATTGTGTATTAGAAAATAATGATCCTACTGCCCATGCAGAAATAATGGCAATAAGAGAAGCTTCTCAAACTTTAAATACATATGATTTAAGTGGTTGTGAATTATATACTTCTTGCTATCCATGCCCTATGTGCTTATCTGCTATTATATGGGCAAATATAAACAAAGTATATTATGGTAATACTAAGGAAGATGCAGCTAATATTGGATTTAGAGATGATATGATATATGATTATATAAAGAATAATGGGAATCTATTAGATTTAGAAAATATAGATAGAGAAGAAACAATTAAGACATTTGAAGTATTTAAAACTAAAGAAGATAAAACTATATATTAAGTGGTGGTAAAATGAATCAATATTTTGATAATAATGAAAAATTAGATAGTGAAATAAAAGAACATTTTGTTAAAGTAAAAGATATAAATATGTATCTTTATACTGATAATGGAGTATTTAATAAAAAAGGATTAGATTTTGGAACTAGAGTATTACTAGAAAACATTGATATTAGTAATAAAGAGTCATTTCTAGACGTAGGATGTGGCTGTGGACCAATAGGTTTCTATATTTTATTAAGTGGAAAAGAAAATGTAGATATGGTAGATGTTAATAATAGAGCTATTAATTTAACTAAGATGGGTCTAAAAAAGAATCATATAAAAGCAAATGTATATAATAGCGATATATATTCTGATATAACAGGCAAATATGATATGATTATTACTAATCCACCAATACATGCAGGTAAATCGA
>Ga0265298_10004600_pt1 | contig 17575 bp, 18 predicted proteins | sample AusTroGonzalo_MG_3_FD_193486 | JGI IMG/M metagenome (GOLD analysis project Ga0265298, IMG submission 193486) | Bovine rumen microbial communities from tropical cattle in Woodstock, Queensland, Australia - Gonzalo_01 | ecosystem: Host-associated > Mammals > Digestive system > Stomach > Rumen ... | reverse complement strand
CTTATCACCAGCAACATTAACTCTAGCTGCCTTAGTAGCACCAGTTACCTTACGATCATATTTAATCTGAATTACATCACCTGCAGAAAGACTTGTAGGGAATGTAAGAGTAGTGCCGTTAAGTACATAAGTTGTAGCACCTGCAACTGGCTCTGCACCAGCAGCTGCAGTAAACTTCTTATCAACGTCTACATTACCATTAGCAGATGTTCCATAAAGCTGGAATGTACCAACTTCGGGAGTTTCCGGAAGAGTAATAGTAGCACCAGAATCAGGAATTGTTGCCTGATAAATTCTAGGAATTATTACGTCAGTATCAACAACCTTAGTTGTACCATTCTGTGTTGCAAAGAGGTTGAGTGAGAATGTGGCATTCTCGCCAGAGATTTCAACAGACTTGGATGTAAAGTATCTCTTAAGAAGAACACCCTGAGCATCTGTCTTATCTTTTGTCTCAGAAGTTGTATTGATTGAGAAGTTTGTAATCTGGTCAAGAACTGCAAGCAGATCACCAACACTTCCATCGCTTGGCTTAGTCTCAAACCATGCGTCTACAACCCTATCTATAACTATATTATCAAATGTAGCAATAGTATTAGGCATAATCTTTTTCTCCTTTACTAAAATATAAAGACACCCCTAAATAGGAATGTCTTGATTCATAGGTTTTACATTTAAGTTGCCACCATTAGGGGCAAGTGATTCTTTGAGCGTTCTACCATGTCTCTTGTTATATTTCTCATCACTATATGTCCATTGGAAACTGCTCGAAGGAATCTTCGATGTATCCACAAATCCAGACATAGAACCTTGTAACATAGCACAAGCTTGTTTCTTGCCTTGAATTTGAATAAGCGATTTAGTAAATTGATAAACAGTAAGGTCGAGTACAGTATCATAAGTGTACGGAAACTCCTCAGTATTAACCAAAGATATTATTCCATTATGAAACATAGACTCATATGGGTCATTCTTATGTCTTTCTCGTTGTCTTCTGTCATCCATAATAAGAATCTTGGCGGTCGCTCTATTACCAGCTTTACGTCCTTTATGGGTAAAGCCAATCATCTCCCTTACGTAAGGAATTGCTTTCTTATACAAATCCTCTGTAAAGAAATATTGTAGGGGTTCATAATCTTTTCCATTAACGGTTATTGGTTCTAGGTTTACGAGTACAATCTGAGGTTCAGTATTGTCTTCGCCTTTAAATTCCATTGGTTGTAATTTTGAAAAATCCAAATCACCAAATATCAACTTCGTATTTTCAACACCAAAACTACGAACGGTCTGTCTGAAAAATTCCCAATCGGGAACAGACATAAAATCTATCCCCATATCATCAAATGCACTCGGCATATCCCATGCACATGAACACATTGACCATACTGTATTAAGAAACTTCTGTTCACCCATTCTTGAGATTTGGCGAATAGTAGGTTGATATATGGTTAACAAATCACTAATAACAATAGGCTCGCCAGATATAACTTTAAGTCTATCAACAACTACTTCAGTATTGCTTTCGCTCATGAACTATCGCCTCAAGTTAAATGTTTTACCGTCAGCCTTTGTTAGTGAATTTGTTGTCTTTTGTTCAAATATAAGTGTACGAGTTGTATACTTATTGTCTGTAACACTAGGTTTATCAGACACCAATTTTAATTGATTACCAAACATATTAGAACCGTTAAATTTATCAATCAGAATCCCCGCTATTAAATCTTGTCGAGCTGCGCCGATTTCCTCTACAATCCCATTTTTCTCATGACACATAATATAAAATATGATTGTCTGATACTTAATGGCGGGATTATACAAAGCATCATCATCAAATGATGTTTCAAAACACACAAAGTTTTGTACATTAGTCTGTGTGTCGGGTATGATAAACATCGGCAAAATATTTACACCGAAATATTCATCATTCTCGGCTTCATTGTCTTCAAGTTCTTTATTATTTAAAAGCCATATAAGAATATCGTCCTTAAGAAGAGCTTGTTTAATAATCTCCTTATAACGAATGTCATCCTCATTGGGCTTCTTTTTTAAATCTATAAGGTATTGCTTTTGCTCCGGTGTAAGTTTACGTTTTCTTCTTGCCATCTTACACCTCCTTATAGTGAAACAATCTGTAGTTGCAATTCAGCAACTAAAGTGTTACGAGTATTTTTAACTGTCAGTACTTCACCTAAATAATTCTCATCGCCCAAGAACTTAATCTTAATAGTATTAGGAGAATCTGTTTCCAGCACCCTAATCAAATCCGATACTTCTGTGTCATCTATCCAGTATGACCATTCGCCCGGAGTTTGGTCATCAAGAAGTTCATTGACGTTGTAATAGGTTACAGTTACTGCTTTATATCCACCGTTAACTTTGACGTGGGGTTCAGCACCCGCATAAGATATGATTGCATAATTGCCCGAAAGTTCGGGGTCTGGCTGAGTAGGATTATCCGATGGTAGATTGGTTTCTTTGTAAAGGTCACACCACATTCCAACCACATTCCCATCATTATCATACTCTATAACATCCGTATGTTGATTCCATACAGTTTGCGCTAGTGTATAATGCATTATACCCAGTGGGTTTACGCCTTCAACTTTACTTATATGCCAAGCTATAGGCACCTCTAATGGAGGTGAAACAGCTATACGCTGATTATAAAATAGGGTTTTTGAAATATCATTATATGGAAGAATAAATTTACGTTGATTTTCTTGTTGCGTAAATTTATAGTCAGTCCATTCTCCTGAATTATCAATTATGTTACTTTATCAGATCGTTAAGCTGATAAAGAATTATTTATATAAATTGATTTGTATATATCATATTTTCGTTGTAAATATAAATTAGCATCTGTATAAATCCAATTTAAAAATATAGTAGCTTGACGACCACCAATTACACTTAACTCATAAACTGTACTATTCTTCTTACACTTACGAACCATACAATTTATATTTAATATATTTTCAATTAACAATTTAGCAGAATAACAAAATTCTTTTGTTGAAACAAAACGAACTTCACGTTCTCTTGTATTTTTTGAAATATTTCCATCGCCATCTATATATCCTCTTAATAAATGTTTATAATATTGTCTTTCTAAATTTTTAGGAAATTCTAATATTAAAGATTTATTAGGAACAATGCCATAAAAATTTAAAGCACGACACATATGTTTGCTGTATATATATAGTTTACATTGGTCTTGCCAATTAGAATTTTTTTGCGATAAGGGAATATAATGAAGATTACCAGTATATTCTAATTTTTCTTTTATGGATTTTAAAATAGACTCATCTTTGATTTGTAAAGATATTGTAAAAGCACTATTATCATTAACTATACAACCATCAGCTAAAAATAAACCAATCATATATGCTTTGTCTTGATGATCTATTAAATCAAAATAAGATTCATTGAAAATATATTTCTTATGATTTCCATTATAATCATCAATTAACGGTATATATTTTTGTGGCATAAAGATTTTTTCCATTTTTTGTTTTGTTTCATCTGTGGAATTTAAAGTATATTTATTTCTATTAGAAATTATACCATACTTCTTTTTCCATCTATCTATTGTTGTATTTGAAATATTAAAACACTCCCTAATTTCTTTAAAAGAAACCCCGTCATAATACATATCTTTAAATTTTTGTATATTATCTTCACTCAAATCAATTTTTTTCATATGTTTATCTCCTCTATAAATAACCAATATAAAAAGACAGTAATCGTAGTAATAGAGGTACTACGAAAGGGGAGCTACCCCATGTCCTGTCTTAATATCAACAATATAAATAATTTTTCTCTATGTCGCCATAGAGTTCAGACCATATCAAACTCCCAGAGGGAGCGTCCCCATTTCGGACACTTGTCCTACGTCTTTCGACTGGTCGTTGAACCTTCTTGTTTACACAAGTTTGGCTGCTGATTGTCTCAATGAGAGTTCCCAGCAATTAGAGGACTTTCGACATAATGTTGCCACTATGAAGCGCATTGATTTACGAATTCTGTGAGCGACTAACACCCCACATATGATATTTCTTTTGTTTATAAACCCACTTAAAATCATAGTCGCAGAAGAGTACTGACCAATTAGGAAAATCTCCATTATTGGTATTTGCTCCGCCAACTATTAACCACCGTCTATATTCGCCATCTTTATTTGGTAAATCCACGAAAAGTCCAACCGGAAATTCCGCACCAACTTTCTTTTCAAATAACTGACTGTAATACGGCACATTACATTTATAAGAAGGTTTAAACATAATTCTATAATCAACAGCATCTTTCGCAAGTGATTGATAGCTATTAATTATATATTTTATATCAACTGGTATCTTGGTTTTGGAGTTCTCAGGATGTAATCCAACATTCTTATCTTTTTCATCATCATATTCCCAAGAATATAAATATCCAATACAAGAGGCAGGGTCATCATACCAAGTATGTTCAATAATACCTTGGGCTTCAAAACTATGTCTCTGCCCAGTAGTATGTGTGCCACCCACACCAAGATTTTGTTTATAATCATAGATATTCATTTGCACACCCCCCTTACTCTTGAGGTGCAATTTTTGCACCTTGCTCGTTAGTTGGATATGCAATTTTGAGTACCTCCGCACCAGCATCGAGTATTAACTTGCGATATTTCGCAAAGTCAAAGTCGGTTTTTAAATTTATTAAGGCTTCTTCGAGTAGGCTCAATACCGTAACTAATTCTGTGGGTTCTCCGAGTAATTCATTAAGACCGGATATTTTCCACATTAGAGTGGTATGAGCAAGCGGTAGATTTACATCGGGGAACTTTGAATTATCCTCGGCAACTACCAATAGAAAGAATATTCGTTTACGCAGTATCTCTTTGATCTCCGAAATTTGTTTGTCGGCAAACTCGCCGTATTTATGCGGATACATTAAGCATTACCAAGGTACGAATTATAGATGTACCCCTTATCCCTTAACATACCTCTAACCTTGTTTTCGGTATCAGCTTTGAGTTCACGTAATTGTGCCAACTGATTTGATTGAGCATAAAACTTTTGCTCCTTACTATTTGTAATCATCTGATTAGTTAACGTAGAGGTTTTCACTTTTGGTTCAACCCACTCAACCACCATTGCATTACCAAGTAATTCCTCAACAAAGTTTTTGTCATTATATTCATCTATCGAAGTTTTAAGAGTATACTGTATTTCGGCAAGTTCATCATCTGCCGAAAATGTATCAAATATTCTATATATATAAGAATGAGACAGACAAGACTGAAGCCACTCTCTCATCTGCTCAATTGCTTTAGGTTCTGGTAAACCCGCAAATTCATAGTCACGAATCTTGTTCAGGAAACGTGAATAAATATCATTGTAAGAAGAGGTCATAATACACCTCCCTTATATTAATCCGACAGAAGTTCATTCAACAGACTAAGATTAGTACCAAACGCTTCGTCAAGAGATTTAATCTTTCTGATGCTGTCTATCTCGCCATTCACAATCTGATTAACAGCCATAGACTTCAGTGATTCAACTGCGCCCTTGGGTAACTTTGCGATTGCCTCTTTCATCTGACGCTCGGGCATATTAAGTATATCCTTGATGTTCTTTGTGGCAAAATGCTCATCATAGAACTTGCCAAGAGTAGGATATTCAGCTATGAAATCCTCATCCATTATGATTATCCTCGGATTATATATAGCCTTATTTCTTGAGTTAACAAGAGCAATTAAGTCTCTATACTGTATCTCCGTTTCAGCATCATAATCAATAAAGGTATATTTCATATTAGTTGCCAAACCATCCACAAATAATATACCGTGAGTTACAGAACGACAGAGAACACCATCATTAGGTTGAAACTTCTTAGGCGTAGACTTGGTAGCTGTCTGCTTTACCTCTTCAGTTTTAACATCTTCTGTCTTGGTAGTTGTATTTGTTTTTGTCATTGCTTTTCTAGGCATAATTATTTCTCCTTTTATTCATAAGAAGGAGAGGACTAAGCCTCTCCATTATTTGTTTTATCTTAGATATCCCAATAACCGAAATATCTTCCGAGGTACAGACCAAATCCAAGTCTTCTCTGAACTTCGTATGTCTGAAGGTCGGATACATAGAGTTCTCCTCTTTCCATCTTCTCTACGATTTCAGTATCTCCCTCATCAATCATCTTGATGAACTTACCTTCATCGCCAATTACGGGGATGATGTAAAGCTTATCTGTATCGATTACATACTGAGAAAGTGTCTTATCCTTAAATCTATTAGGGATAGTAATGAGTCTTGTTCCCTCATAAATACCGATATTACCAGTATTCATTACAGAATCTCTCTGATCCTTTGCTGCCCAGTTAACATCAGCCATTCCGCTAATCTTAGAAAGTGCAAGCTTTGTACCCATAATAACAACTTCAGCACCATTGTTTGCAGCAGAAACTGCTTCAACGATAGCATCGAAGCTTGCCTTGTTTGTAGAATCAAGAGTACCAGTTCCCTTGAACTGTGCAGGAAGCTGTGTAACAGCTTGTCCAAGCTGTGCAAATGTCTCTTCCTGAATCATTGCAACATAAGAACGTCCTATGTTAGCAATCCAACCAGACCAATCAACGTCACCGAGGACATATCTGTTGATATCAGCACCAATCTTTACTACATAAAGTTCTGTAGGAATAGAGATTGTCTGTCTACCACGAAGTCTCTGAAGAATATGGTCATGATGAGATGTTCCAGCCTTTGCGATTGAGAAGAGTGCATCCTCATCCTCAACTACGAAGTCTTGTCTATCACCAAATGCGATACTCTTTCTATCAACGAGTGCGTTGAAGAAATCTGAATCCTTAAATCCGGTTTCAATAACAACATTAATTGTATCTTCGATAATATCAAACCATTCACGAGCATGATCTCTTATTGCTCTACGAACAGCTTTTCTATCCTTAATGTCTGTAATGCCAAGTACCTGACGAGAAAAGTCGAGAATCTTAGCATTGGCTTCTGCCTTAGAAATCTTTCTGTCTGATTCAGCGTCATAAATCTCACGACCAAGAGCTACATCTGTCATAAGATTTGTAATTGAATCATAATCTGTATCCATAGCTGCAAATACAGCCATTACGTGTGAATCAAAATTCTTAGCCATCTTTTAATTCCTCCTTTCCTCAAATTTACTGTACAACGTAGCTTCCAGCACTGTACTTAACTGTTGCGCCATCTTCAGGGTCATTACCTGAGAAAGCGGAATCACTAAGTGTTACAATGTCGCCAAGATGAAGTTCCATACCCTGAGTTACATCGCCAGCAGCGTTGTAGAAGAGAGCCTCGTCTCTAAGTTCTGTTTCGGGATACGGACTAATCGGTGCGTTATAAACAAAGAAATACTGACCATCAAGCTTTGTAAACTCAACATACCAACCACCTTCTGCGGCGGCTTCTCTAATAACACCTTCAACTTTGTTGTCGGCAACAGCATCCATCTCATACTGTTCAAATGAAACATAGTCACCCTTTGCGGCAAGTACACCATTGTCCTGATCAGCCTGCATAACGAGGTTGATAACATGACCGTACTGACCCATAGCTGATGCTACAAATGATGGGAATGCTATGTTATGTGTAGCATTTTTAGAAATATCAATTGCCATGATATATTTCTCCTTTCCAAAAAAATAAGACCTACACGGTCTTTGTAATGTGATAAATTATTTACTTCTTAAATATTCCACCATACTTACCCTTAACGGCTTTCTTTGATGGATTACCAAACTTCTTTGTGCTTACAGATTTCTTATTCTCAGCCGAGAAACTGATTTTATTTCCCTTTGCAAATTCAAGAAGTATTTCATCCGCCTTATTTCTTACTTCGTCTACAGACATATTGAAATATGTTTCTTTCTCGCAAAGTTTCTTAAATGCATCAGTATCTGCAATCTGTGAATAACACTCATCTGTAAGTACCTCAAGTTTGTCGGGTTCTGCCTCATATTTAGACAGCTCCTCAACAATAGAAGAGTAGTTAGCTCTCATATTATCAAGAGCCTTTTCCTCGTCTTCGGTACACCATATAGCTTTAACTGGTGTTCTGTCTCCGACAAGTGAATAAATATTCTTCTTAACCTTGTAAGACTGCTTATAAGCCTTTCCACTCCAAGAGTTCATTATGATATATTTATCCTCATCATAAACTTCAACGTCATACCAAGTACCGTCAACATCACTATAAGTGTCATTAACGAGAGTATAGAGCGCACCAATTTTGTCTTGAAGAGATACAGAAAACTGTTTTGATGTTTCTCCATATGATACTGTAACATCAAGAGCGTTATCTATTTTCTTTGAACCACCTGCGGTATCATCGTCATCACGCTGACCAAGTGGAATGGTGAGTTCACCCTCATCATTATCACCGTCTCCGTCACCGTCTCCATCATCATCATCATCATCATCATCATCATCAGTGCCGTATCCAGTCTGTGGATTTACGGGAGTGTTCCCACCCGATGGATTATCATTGTCACCATTATCAGATGAAGTATAACCAGTCTCACCTTGAGTAGGGTTATCATTACCTCCCTCTGGATCGGTAACTACTTCCTCAACGGGGTCAGTACTATTACCATCTCCATCGTCACTAGGCGGATCATCGTAGTAATCTGTACCACCATCACCATCATTATCATCAAAAACTTCCGTTGAAGGAGAGTCCTTGATTTCCTCTTCGGTAATTTCCTCGAATTCCTTCTTCACTGGGTTTCCTCCTTCCTTTGAAATTTTTTGATTTATATTAAGGTTATCTATTTTCTCATTGAGAGCAGATAACAACTCAATAACTTTGTCATTATTTGAAAAGACGCTATTGTTCTTTTCAGAAAAATCAGCTATAGATATATTAGAACCCGTCATTCCGGGCTGTATATCATTACCAGTTTCTCTATCTTTGCCGAGTATAGTAACTCCTGAAAATCTAAACTTATCTATTACCAATAGTTTATTCTTACTATCAAAGCTAAGTTCATCTACTACGAGTTCCACACTACACCAAAGTTTTTGTTCTCTTTCGATAATGTCGGCAGCCTTACTATATGTGCGCCAAATTATACCGTTGCCCTCAAGATATGTTTTATCCATATCCTTATCATAAACGAGCTGAAGTCCAGCTGATTCTGGAATACAACCTACGGGCTGTTCTTCATACTCAATCTCGTTTTCCTCGTTCAAGAAAAACTCATGACCAGCAAACTGATATATATCATTATCGTCTTTATAAACATAACCGAGAATCGGCATATTATAAGCTGATGGAATAGCATCCTTCATAGACTTTTCAGATATAGTTGATTTATTGACATTATCCTCTGTATGACAAAGTCTAATAGGACATATCATATTCAAATCATCTGTATCTTCTTTTCCAAATGTGATGGGTTCATCAATATGTACTACAATAGTAGTATCACTATCTTTAGAACTAAACTTCACATTTTTATTTTGACTCACATAAAAATTATATAAGTCTTCGAGATACAAAAGCTTTTTCACTTTTTACCTCCTCTCCAGTTTAAAACATCATTCTGTTAGTGTATGAAAACACTAATTTTGTGCCATCGTCAAATATCATTTTCTTATTATCATTTAAGAATAACCAAGCATTGCCAACCCTCTGAACAAGTTGCAGACCCGCCTTTGTTAAGGCTTCAACAGTTGCCTCATCCTCGGTTATTACGAAATTCATTTGGTTATCCATTTGAATCATCTCCTAATATATAAAACGCAGGGTAAGTATTTGATACCTACCCTGCAACCGTAATCAATACGGCTATCTCTTCATATGTCGCACCGTGTTACGCTTAAATCAGAGGCGTGGTGAGAACTGTTTAATTTCTCGGTGTTTTCTTTTCAGATTTCTCCTAGTTAGGGCAAGCACACCGCAAAGCTTACAGAAAAACCTCCGCATAAGAACCTAACAAATCTTACGCTTCAACAGTCAATAACCTACTAGCCCATATGGGATTCGTCTAGACTCGTCCCCGACAGAGGGCTACCCTAGGGCGTTCGGTTAACGAAAACGCAATACCAAAGGTTAATGGAAACCCGTCTTTAATGTTCATTTCTTTATGATATTGCGCAATATCAGCTCATCCTACCAATAGGATAGGTGAGTAATAATCAACCATTTATACCCCGCATATTGATTAGCGGCAACATAAAGCTTCTCACTTTAACATTTATACAAACCGCCCTGCGCCCTTTGTCTTCGACAATGGGTGGGGCGGTAGTATCTCGTTATCCATTATTTAAACTCGAATAATTTTATAAGGATATTTATCTAAGGATTCCCCATGATATCTCCAAATATAATTTCCAGTTCTATTTATTTTACCTTTACAATTTTTTTGCATACTACTTGTATTATCAAAATTATAAGCATACATTGACCCATCAATTAAAGAATCAAATGTTTTAAGATAATTTCCATTTAAATCATACATATCTACTTTTTTACACTTTTTATTATGATGTCTATATTTATCAAAATCATCACCTAAATATCTCCATACAAACTCAGAAACATCACTAGTAACCAATCCTCTACACATATTACTTATTCTATATGATTCTCTGGGATAATCATAACCCATATATATACAAGCTTCTTTGACGGAAGAAAAATGATTAATTATTGTTTTGGTTTTTTTATCATATTGAACTACCGGAGTTAAATCTCTTTTACAATGATTTATCTGTTTTTGCGTTACATTAATTGGGTATTTATTAAAATCATCTTCTTTATATCTCCAAATTCTATGATAAACATATTTAAAATCACCAATACAACATTTATATATACTTCCAACTCTTCCACCAACATCAAGAGCGGCATCTTTTATTGAATCATATTGTTTATCAATTGTTCCATCATAATAATAACTTGTTACTTTACGGCAAAAATTTTTACAGTTATTTCCACCTTTTGCTATATTATATCCATTTGGAGTCATAGCATTTTCTTTTTTGATTAAATTAATTTCCGCCTCATTTAATTTTTTTTGAAGAATTTGTTTTGTCTCACCAATATAAATAGAAACACATATTATATTAAAATGAGAACTACCATATTTATTTATAGCTTTATGTATTATTGATGATTTATTATTTATGTTTTTTGAATCATATTTATGTTGTCTCCATCTAGTTTTAATATCTCTACGAGTTTGTCCTATATAAACTTTATCATTTATATCATTAACAATTTTATAAATATATCCCTCATACATATTTGTACTTTTATTATAACTCATATAACCTCATTCCTCTCATTCCCAAAATAATAAAAGGCAAAGAGCAGTGGGGAATGAGAACCACATAAAATATAAACCGTCGTTTATATTGCTCTTTACCTTATATTCATTATAACTTATTATACAAAATAATAATTGTTTATACAATATATTATACATATATTTCACATTATTTATTTCGAGAGCGTTCACCTTCAGGGGTTAAATCCATTGGATTTTCAATCTCTGGTCTTCCTTCACCCACTTCACCTTTTTCTTCAACATTACTTGTAGTATAAGAACTCTGAAGAGGATATTGCATAAGATTTTGTAATTGCAATGCTTGTGTTTCAAAAATAAGACTCGACATTGTTTGTTTTTCGGGTATATCCATAAGAGTACCCAATGCCATCCTATAAGAATAACTATATTGATTGGCTTCAAGAAATGTCTTTTTATAATCTTCTTTTGTAAATATAGTTACTGGAAGTTGTTTAACAACGCACGGATTTGAAACATTAAGATATAATTGAAGATTAATCCAAGTTTCAATTTGTGGCAATACACTATTTAAAACATACGCTGATTCGGATTGAAGCGCGGCTTTTATAAGTGCGGAGTTATTAACTAATTTATTTCCATTAAGTAATGCACCAATTCCACCAGCCGAACCAAGTATTTGTTGTTGAGAATTCTCAACCCTATTGACATCTTCTGAAACATTATCAGAAAAATCTATAGTTTTTAATTCTTTACCGGGTATTACTGCACTTGAAACACCTCTAGGTATTGCATTATCCGCTGCAATTTTAAAATAATCTATGGCTAAATCAGGAGTTACCTCAAACTCATCGGGATTCTTTGCTCCCGCCATAGTGGGAAGTGGAAGATATATCATACGATAGTATGAAAGTTCGTCAGCACTTGCTTGTGTATCAGCCAAATCATTAAGATTAGCCAATGGTATTAAATAATGCAAATATGGAGGAATAATACTTTCTAACATATCCGTATGAAATTTTAATACCATAGAACATTCAGCAGGTACGTGAATATACTTTATACCAGTATTTTGATATTCTTTCCACATTTCATCAAGAGGATATCCAAGAAATTCAATTAATTGTTGTTTTTGTGCCGATCTCCACTTCGACATATCTAATGCCATTCCATATGTACAGCCACCTTGATACATATATATACTATCTATGATTGCTTCGTTTGGGTCTATATGCCAAAAAAATGAACCAACGTCATCTTGAAAAAATAAATTAAATGAAACATCATCAATCCACATATTTACAAGAGGAGCATTAAAATTATTTTGGACACTTATAATATCAAGATAATTAAGAGTATCTTCATATTGTTTTAATGATGTTTTAATATCCATTCCTTTTACAAATGAATAATTTGGTGTTACCATACGTGCATTTAAACAATACATATCTGCTAATGCATACATCATTTTATTATATATCGGTGATCTATAAAATAAATATCTCGAAGCGTTAATAAGGTTTTTAGAATTAGCATATATATTCCCCGTTAAATATCCTCGTATAATATCTTTATTTACCGTTGTTATAGTTGGAGTAAGGACATTTTGAGATATATCCCTAACTTTACGCATTACATTTTCTTCTTTAGCATTAGTATAATGCTTTATTTGTCTTTCTTCTTCCAATTTAAATTGCTCACGAACTGCAGCTACTGATTGACTAACATTTTTGGAATTAGCCTTTACAGTACCAATAGCTTCTTTTGAGACGCTCTTTGCGTCAACTTCTTTTTTCTGCGCCATTATGCGTCTCCTTTCTTTTATTTTTTTACTACTATGCCACTACGTATAGTGGCGGTTAATTTATTCAGTAAATCATTTGTATTGGTTTTCGGTTTAAGTCCTTTAGATAATTCTTGTAATAAAGCATAACCATACTGAAGAGAAGAATATCTATCCTTTCGCATTCCAGTTCTTTCTCTAACTTTAATTAATCCATTACTTGTATCATGGGTTAAGTTTATTAACTCATTAATTAACAGAGTAGTCTGAACATATGGCATCCTCATATTAACTTGTTGTAATTCTGATAGAGTACCATAGCCACGTATCTTAGATAACTTTTCCTCAATATTGGTATCAGGTAATAATAAATTGATGTAGCCATTTTGAAATCCAGCTCTTAAAGCAAGCGTCATATCATTATTACTACGAGCATTTGCCTTAACAGCATATATAACCTTTGGTGCATTCTTAACCTTACATCTATCCTCAAGATCGGGATTGTTCATAACATTTAATGCACCATATGTTTCATTATACACAGGGTCATATCTGTCTGCACCCATGATATAATCCAGTACGGCTTGACCTATACCATTGGCATCGATTGCTAGATAATCACAATTATACTGATAGAATCTGCGCATGGTTTCCAAACCAAGCTCCTCAGTTGTTAATCCCTCACAAGTATCAATATTAATAATATTGTCTACATACTCATTAGAACTTGTCGGCATACCCGAATGCAATATAAAAGCACTCGCATCATTATTGTGTTTCTTAGATGCTAGGAGTGCTATATCCAAAGATAGTATGCGAACTTCTTCATTTTTCTTTTCGGGCATTTTAGCTTTAGTTAGTCTGTAATAATCAAGATTAAATAAACAATCACCTATGATTCTACGTTCCTCTAATGTTTTATAATCAAACAAAGCATTATCTGCACTACCATAGAAGATTCCTTCTCGCTCCATCATGAATGTGATATCACTAAAAGTTGCTTCCGACATCTCATTTACAATCTGCTGTCGCATCAGTAAACCTTCTTTAATTGACAACATATACGGCAAATCGCACACAAAATATTTGAGATGGGGTTTTAACATATTTGCAGTATATGCCTTCACCTTTTCGTACATTTCAGAAGCGGAATAAAATGCTGAGCTTAAATAAAATTCTTTATTCATTTCTTGTAAATGTGCATACTCTGGTTTATTTAAATAACCCGGTTGTCTCGGTGCCGCATTCATTGGTCGTAGTATGGTATCAACTGTATGTTGCGGTACAAGTCTACTTTCATCAATGATAAGAATATTTGATCTTGCACCACGAGAACTTTCTCCTGCAACAACCACTCTTATCCAAGAACCACTTTTAAAATATACATAACAATCATTTTGTCCCGTACTTACTTTAGATATTTCATTTCTTAATAAAGATGATTTCTGCATAAAGTCATCAGTTATCTTAAGAATAATTTCCCTACCTTGCTTAAACGTGTAAGAACAACATATGATTTTAGTTCCCGGATAAAGAATACATCTACATACCGCAAACAAAGCTACAAGATACGTTTTCAATTTTGTTATCCTACTGGTTTTTTATCCAATAGTTCTGCGCCTTTATCATCGAACGCAGTTCAGCATATATTTTCACCCTCAATGTAGGGTGGTGCGGTCTCGTGGGAAGATTATATCTTTTCACTTCCTATGCGTTGCCCCTGACTATAGTATCTATAGCCTTCGGTTCGTGTTATCCAATATAATTGAAGGACTTTCACGCTTAATCCCGCACTGCTTTTTCCTAGTTATTACTAACTAAGCTGGCTGTGATTCAATATTCATTTTTCTTATTTCAGCTTCTTTTCTCATTTGAATAGCGATTTCCAAATCTTTACTTTGACCAATTCGTATACGTTTATCGTTTATTCGAATAGTAACAACATATGCCTTATTCTCAGAACTCCAATTTACACCATGTCTATTAAGTGTATAATCCTTATAATAATTTATATATTTATTATATTTTCTGTCTAAATATATATTGGCATCTTTATATATATAATCCAAAAAATCTTTAACTGTATCTCCATAAAAATACATCGAACAAGCTTTACTTCGTTTATCAAAATGTATTTTTGGTCTTATAGTTATAACCTTTTGTTCAATTAAAAAAGAAGCGATGTCATTTAACATTGCTTCCATCCCAGTAATATTTGTTGTTATATGAGGTTTACCATTCATTGTTGTAACACATATACAACCATCGCCATCGAAAAATCCTCTTAGAAAATCTCTCATATAATCCATTGGAACTATATCCAAAGAAGGTAGTCTTACATCATAAGTTTTTTTAGGAGTACATCCTAGGTTAATCAAATCATAACACATCTTAGTACAACATATATTAAACCTATAAGACTCATATTCTTTATTATTATATTTCACCTTCTTTTTATGTATTGGAAGATTAGAATCTAAACATTTTTTAAACTTTTCCAAATGGTTATGATCTTCACCACACAATGATAGCTCCAAGGTCATAGCTTTTAATTTTTCATTCTTATAATATCTATTAACACATCCATCAGCATATAGAAATCCTAACCAATATGCTTTATCTTCTGTGTCAATAATACTGAAATAATCTTTATTGTAATAATATTTACTCATTGATATTTTTCATCTCCTTAAAATAAATTAAGAAACTGAAAAAATAAATATTGATAAATCAACCAATTCCTCTGGCAGCAATAAAATAGAATGCATCATAATGCATCATTGCCCATATTAATATCTTTTGAAATAGTTTGAGATGTATATTAAGAAACTCTTCACAAAACCTTTGGGGGTTCGCTCTGTAATATGCGCACCTTTCTGCAATTATATTCATTATTCGTTCGCTTTTATCTTGGCGAATCTCATCATCGGTCTTATAATTTTTTGCCATTATTTATCACCGCCTTCTATACCAAAAAGACGCTCATAAATTTCATCATTCATTTCTTCTTCATATTCATTTGTTTTTTCTACGGTATATTTATTTATTTCTTCTTCATACTCTTCGGTAAATACATCAGCTCTAATACCAAATGCTTTACATAACCATCCAGTAAACCAAACTCTTATATATTTACCTATACCATCAACATCCTTGAATTCTTCCGAAGGTTCAGGAATAGGTTTATTGTTTTCCCATCTCTCAATCATCTGACTAAACGTGAGACTATCCGAGGCAGCATTATCCACATTCTGCTTGGGTTGGAGGTTGGCTGAATTCATTAGTTTATCTAATGCATCAAGCTTCTTGGTTACATCCCTACCAGACTTTCTATCTTTATAAATATCTAATGACTGCAAACAAATCTGCGCCACATATGTCTGTTGAGATTTTGAATCTACTTGAGTTCTCGCACACCAATCATCATACTGATCCTGAAGATATAAATAATCCTCATTAGGAAATCCGCTACCAAACAACTTTATAATTTCTCTTCGAGGTTTTCTCTTTGATAATTGTTCATCATCGGGATTACCCAAATCACCAAACTCAGAATTTTTAAATGTATCATCTTTATATTGTGGGAGCGATTTGATAATAGTAAGTGTATGTTGATAAGCTGTAGCACGATTCTTTTCACCTACTGAATTTTGAGTGCTTTGTAAAGCTCTCTGATAAACTGAATCTATAAAAGGTATATCTAGCATCTGGAAAACCGCAATGGTTTTTTCTCTGTTGTCAACATACACCTTTTCTTTTTTATCATAATCGGTAGCCATCTCTAATAATTTCTTTTTACAAAGAGGATAAACCCCACTCGCAAATCTTTTGTCATTATAGAAATTACTTACCGCATGAAACTCGTTGCATCCATGGCAATAAACAAAATCACCGTCTATTATTTTTCTATAAGTTTCACTAAGTTTCTTGGCGTAGTCCTTAACAGATTTTACACCAAGGCTCTGTATCTCAGCGTCACTTTTAGCGTCCATTAAGTTAGCCATTCGTTTCACCATCCTTTTATTTCTTTATAATAAAAGACGAGGTATATAACCTCGTCAGAAAATAGCCGAACGGACTCGAACCTTTACCTTTGTTTTTTCAACAATGTGCTACCATTACACCACGACTAAAACATACTAGTGGATGATATTCGGAGCGTCATCCGCACTTAAACCGCTATGGGGTTAGGTTAGTATCCCCCATAGCGTAAATTAACTAACCATTAATCCCTTGTCGGGATGTTGTCATAAACTTAGTACCCCTAAAGGGCAATATTAGAGCAGACTATTGCGAACTTGCCGTCTGCTAGGGCGACACCTTTATTTTATATAGCGAAGGTCTGTATCTCCACTATTTCACTTTTTCTGTATATCCAGTCAGAGCAATCCACCCTGCACCTGACTTCAGTTTTCCCCAAGTTATGGAATCAACTTTCTTTTCTTCAACTATGGTATATACTTCATTCTTCTTTACCGAACCATTCTTACCATACTTTGTTCCAGCACCTTTTC
>Ga0265298_10004599_pt1 | contig 17576 bp, 14 predicted proteins | sample AusTroGonzalo_MG_3_FD_193486 | JGI IMG/M metagenome (GOLD analysis project Ga0265298, IMG submission 193486) | Bovine rumen microbial communities from tropical cattle in Woodstock, Queensland, Australia - Gonzalo_01 | ecosystem: Host-associated > Mammals > Digestive system > Stomach > Rumen ... | reverse complement strand
GGGCGCTCATGCCGATGCCGCCGATGCCCAAAAAATAAATGGTATGTCCTTCTCCGTTGCTCATTTTTGCTTTTTATTTCGTTTCTGGTTTGGCAGGGGTTCCGCTGCGCTTCACCGCCGCCTAATCTGTCGCCCCTACGGGGCTAAACTAACTATCAATTAAACAACTATCAACTATTACATTAACAATGTCATCGGCGGCATTCGGGCGGGCGAATTTGCCGATGTTGGTTCTCATTTTCTCTTGCGCCTCTTTGTCGCCAGCCAGTTTCAGCAGTGCGGGAATCAACTCCGTTTCCGTCTCGGCGTTTTTCACCATCAGGGCGGCTTCCGCGTCGACGAGGCGTTGGGCGTTCTTGGTTTGGTGGTCTTCGGCGGCGGTCGGGAGTGGCACGAAGATGACGGGTTTTTGCACCAAAGCAAGTTCCGAAATCGACATGGCACCGGCACGCGAGATAACCACGTCGGCGAGGGTGTAGGCCAAATCCATGCGGTCGATGAAGACGGTGGGTTTCACCTTGTCTTCCAGGCCTAAGGCTTTCACTTCCTGCTGGGCTTGGTCGATGTAGGTCTTTCCTGTTTGCCAGATAAGTTGCAAGTCGTTGTCCTTGAAGGCCTTCAGTTGCGCGCTGATGCCCTTGTTGATGCCCAAGGCACCTTGACTGCCTCCGACCAACAGCACAACGGGCTTCGCGGCATCAACGTTGAAGTATGTAGCGGCCTCTTCGCGTGTTCCGTTTGCGGCGATGTTAGCTCTCAGCGGATTGCCCGTCAGGTGGATTTTCTCTTTTGGGAACCATTGCTCCATGTGGTCGTAAGCCACGCAGATGGCTTTGGCTTTCTTGCCCACGTTGCGGTTGGTCTTGCCCGGATAGGAGTTCTGCTCCTGAATGACGGTCGGGATGTGGAGGAAATTGGCACTCATCAAGGTAGGACCGCTGGCGAATCCGCCCACACCGATGACCACATCGGGTTTGAATCGCTTGAGAATGGCGATGGCATGGTTAATGCTGCTCGTGAGTTTCAGCGGGAGGGTGAGCGACCTGAGGTCTTTGGTCATGCCGCTAATCCACAGGCCCTCAATGGGATAACCCGCCTTAGGCACGCGCTCCATCTCCATGCGGCCTTTCGCGCCGATGAAGAGAATGTCGGCCTCGGGGAAGCGTCTTTTCAGGGCATCCGCAATGGCGATGGCGGGGAAAATGTGCCCGCCAGTGCCGCCGCCGCTAATCACGATTTTCGGGTTCGCTTTCATCTGTATCTTGAATTTCTTCGGTTATGGTTTCTTGTCCAGGTTCTTCTTCAAGCTGTTCCTGCTGGTTTTCCTCTTCCTCGGTTTCGATGTTTCGGGTGACGCTCAGAATCATGCCGAGGATGAAACCGGTGGCCATCATCGACGAACCGCCCATGCTGACGAAGGGCAACGGCTGTCCGGTGACGGGCAGCAGCCCGATGGAGACGCCCATGTTGATCATCGCCTGCATGATGACAATGAAGCCCAACCCAAAGGCCATGAGGGAGCCAAAGGTGAGCGGACGCTTGTGCACGATGCGCACGACCCTCGTAAACAGGATGATATAGAGCAGCAGCACGATGATGGCACCAATGATGCCGTATTCCTCGATGATGATGGCGTAAATGAAGTCGGAGTAGGGGTGGGGCAGGAAGTTACGTTGCTCGCTCTTGCCAGGACCTTTGCCGAACACTGAACCAGTGGCTACGGCGATTTTGGCGTAAGTTTGTTGGTAGTGATGGTCGTCAAAAGGGTCGAAGCCTTCTTCCTTGCTTTCGCCCATGGCACTGATGCGGTTGGACCAGGTTTGGATACGGTTTTGTTTCGGAATGTATGGCCTGGCCTCGCCACCGTTTGCCACGATTTCGATGTTGGCTTTCTCGGCTCTGCGGTTGCCTACGTTGGTCTTGATGGCATCGAAGGCGATATATAATCCCATCCCGACGATGCCAATGCCGACGATGGCGAGGATGTGCAGGAACTTGACGCGACCAATGAAAAGCAACACCATACAAACGACTAACAAGATGGCTGCCGTAGAAAGGTTTTCGGGGAAGATGAGCGCGGCGGTGAGCAGGGTGGGTAGGCCGAGATAGAGGATGACGTCCTTGAAGTTGCCCAGGCGATCGCCCATCATCACCAACTGCCTCGCGAGATAGGTGATAAGGATGATTTTCGCGATTTCGCTGGGCTGGAACGATATGCCGAACAGGTTGATGGTACGGCTTGCGGCGTTGATGTGCTTGCCGAACAGCAGTGTATAGAGCAGTAGGGCGAGGCAGGGTATCAACAGGAACCAAGCGAACTTTGCAAAACGCCGGTAATCAATCTTGTAGGCGACAAACATCATGACGAAACCGATGAGCAACGTGCCAGAGTGCTTCATGAGAAGACGGCCCGTGTTGCCACCGTAGTTCTTGAACACCAAGGCACTTGAGGCACTGTAAACCACTATCAGTGAGATGATTCCTAACAGCAGTGCCACTACCCAAATGACTTTGTCGCCACGCAATATTTTATTGATGCCGTTCATTTTCCAATTGCTTGACGGATTCGATATAGCGATTGCCTCTTTGTTCGTTGCTTTCCTTGCCCTTTCCAGTGTGACAGGCGGGCGAGTACAAGACGATGTCGTCCTCTTTGGCCACTGTGGAGGCCAACTTCACGGCTTCTTCAATGTCGGCGACTTGGTGGATTTCGCTGATTTCGTTCTTGAACGAGCGCCTTAAGTTCACGTTGTTCGGCCCGATGCAGATGAGTGCCCTGACGGCCTTCCTGACGGCGGGTTTCAGGTCGCTGAAATCGGTGTTCGCGTCGTTGCCACCCGCAATCCACACCACGGGATTGAGGATGCTTTCAAAGGTGAACCATGTAGCATTCACGCTTTCGGCCTTCGAGTCATCGTAATACATCACGCCGTCAACGGTGGCGACATAGTCCTGGCGGTGCTTCATCGTGTCGAGGTCGCTGAGACTCTGCTTGATGTTCTCTTTCCTGATTTGCAGAATCATGGACGAGATACCGGCGGCCATGCCTTTGGGCTTCGTCTGCCTTGTGTTGATTATTTCTTCCAAGTAGTTCATATTCAGTTGTCAGTTGTTTAGTTATCAGTTTTCAGTTTTTAGTTGTCATTGCAAGCGAAGCGTGGCAATCTTCTTCATCTAATCTTGAAGGTTATCAGTGTGAAGGCGGCCAAAAGGATTGTCACAATCCAGAAGCGGAGGGTGATTTTCACTTCGTGGTGGACGGTGTTGTAGCCCTCGCCGTGTCCCTTGAAGGTGACGGTCGAGTTGGGCCAAGTCTTCTTGAAGTCGCTGTAGCTGGTGCGGAAATGGTCGTGCAAAGGGCCTTTCTTCCAGATTCTGTGCTTCTTGCCACGCTTGACGAAGAGTTTCACGTCCAAGTCGGAGAGGATTTCGAAGAGGAACACGCCGCAGAGCAAAGGCAGCAGCAACTCTTTGTGCATGATAATGGCCGACACTGCGATGATGCCGCCGATGGTGAGGCTGCCCGTGTCGCCCATGAAGATTTGGGCAGGGTAGGAGTTGAACCACAGGAAGCCGATAAGTGCACCGACGAAGGCGGCCAAAAACACCACCAGTTCCTCGCTTCCGGGGATGAACATCAGGTTGAAATGGCTGGCAGTCACGGCGTTACTTGAGATGTAGGCCAAGAGCACCAGCGTTATTCCGATGATGGCGGAATTGCCTGAGGCCATACCGTCCATGCCGTCGTTGAGGTTGCTTCCGTTGGATACGGCAGCCACAATGAACACGGTAAGCAGCACGAAGAAAATCCAAGCGAGGTTGTACATCCACTTCGGGCCAGCCCAACGGAACAGGTCGGCGTAGTTGAGGTTGTGGTTTTTCAGGAAAGGGATGGTCGTCCGCGTCGACTTCATGTCGGGACTTTTCACAACCACTTCTTTGTTGTTTTCGATTTTCAGATGCACAGTCTCGTTGATTTGCACGGCAGGACTGAAACGCAGTGTCAAACCGACGATGAGGCCCAATAGGATTTGTCCGCCCAGTTTCACCTTGGGCTTCAGGCCGTCTTTGCGGTGCTTGAAAGTCTTGATGTAATCGTCGGAGAAACCTAAAATGCCGAGAATCAGGGTGGTGACAATCATCAGAATGGTGTAGACGCTATGGAGTTTGGCCACCAAAAGCACGGGGATTAGGATGGCCGTGATGATGATGACGCCGCCCATGGTGGGCACTCCTTTTTTCTGCGTGTTGTACGGGTCGGTCTTTTCATCGCGTTGGGTCTCAACGACTTTCTTGCGTTTCAGCAGGTTGATGAACCAATTGCCGAACCACACCGACACGATGAGGGCCAAAATGACCGCCGCGGCCGCGCGGAAGGTGACGTAATTGAACACACCCGCGCCCGGAAAGTTGCATTGTTGCAGATAATTGAACAGATAGTATAACATTAGAGGGCCTCCTTAAATGCTTTCGACAACTCTTCCTTGTCGTCGAAATGGTTCTTTACTCCGTTGATTTCCTGATAGTTCTCGTGACCCTTTCCAGCAATCAGGATGATGTCGCCTTTCTTGGCAAGGGCCACTCCAGTGCGGATGGCTTCGTGGCGGTTGGTGATGGAAAGGACTTTGCGACTGTCCTCAGCGGTGATGCCAGCTTTCATCTGTCGGATGATGTCGTCGGGGTCCTCATTGCGGGGATTGTCGCTGGTGAGGATGACGCGGTCGCTGAGTTTCACGGCCACAGCAGCCATCTCGGGGCGTTTGGTCGTGTCGCGGTTACCGCCGCAGCCGACGATGGTGAAGAGCGTTTCTTTGTGGCAGCGCACCTCGTTGATGGTCTCCAACACGTTCTGCAAGGCATCGGGCGTGTGAGCATAGTCGACAATGCCGACAATGCCGTTGTCGGAATACACCATGTCGAAGCGACCATTGGCTCCACGCAACTTGCTGATTTCCACCAATAACTCGTCCTTGTTGAAGCCCAACGACAGCGCCGCTCCATAAATCGCCAAGAGGTTGCTGGCATTGAATCTGCCGACCAATTGGGTGAACACCTCCGTGCCGTTCACTTTGAGCAACATGCCGTCGAAGTGGCTCTCCATGATGATGCCTTTGAAGTCGGCGTCATGTTTCAGGGCGTAGCTGAGTTTCTTGGCCCGTGTGTTTTGCAGCATGACAGCACCGTTCTTGTCGTCCAAGTTGGTGAGGGCGAAGGCCGTTTCGGGCAGATTGTCGAAGAATTTCTTCTTGGCATTGCGGTAGTTGGCCATCGTCTTGTGGTAGTCGAGGTGGTCGTGGGTAAGGTTGGTGAAGATGCCACCCGCGAAATGCAGTCCAGCGATGCGGTCTTGGTCGATGCTGTGTGAGCTGACTTCCATGAAGGCGTATTCGCAGCCACATTCCACCATCCTGTGCAGCAATGAGTTAAGCTCGATGGGGTCGGGGGTGGTGTGAGTCGAGGGGATGACCTCGTGACTGACGATGTTCTCGATGGTCGAAAGCAGTCCGCAACTGTAGCCCGCATCGGTGAAGAGCCTATATAACAAAGTGGCGATGGTAGTCTTGCCGTTGGTGCCGGTCACGCCGACGAGTCTCAGCTTCTTTGAGGGGTTGCCGAAGAAGTTGGCCGCACCCACGCCCAAGACGTAAGCTGAATTATCGACTTGAATGTAGGTCACGCTGTCCGCCTTGACTTTGGGCATTTTCTCGCAAACGATGGCCTTGGCACCTTTTTCAACGGCCTTGCCGATGTAGTCGTGGCCGTCCACTTGGGTGCCTTTCACGGCGAAAAACAGGCTGCCTCCCTTGACTTGACGCGAGTCGAAAGTCAGGTCAAGAAGGTCGATATCCTTGTCGCCTTCAATCTCCATCAAGTTGCAGTTCGCTAATATCTCGCTGATTTTCATAGTCTTTCCAATTTTAGGTTCATGACGCTGTTGGCCAAGAGAGTGTCGCCTGCGTGAAGCGATTGCTCTTTCACCCTGCCTTGTCCTGTGAAACTTGTTTTGATGCCCATGCCTTCCAAGAGGTAGACGGCGTCGGTGATGTTCATTCCGACCACGTTGGGCACGGTGTTGGGCTTGAGGCTGGCACTTTTGAGTTCAAAACCTTCATTGTCCACTTTTTCCATTCTCACCCATTCGCTTTTTGGCTCATAATCGGTGAATTGTTCGTTCAGGCAGTTCAGGTAGGCCAACGCTTGGTCGTGGGGCATGACGACCGGACTTGGAGCCGGTAAGGCGATGGAGTCCGGAAGCTTTTCGTCTTCCTGGATACCGAGGCGCATGGCGTAGACCTTCTCGGCGATTTCGCGGAATCCGGGAGCCGAAACGCTACCCGCTGCCCAGAATGGACCTCTGGCGCGGCTGACGACCACGATGCAACTGTATTTGGGTTTGTCGACGGGGAAGTAGCCCACAAAAGTGGTGTTGTAGAGCTTTCTCCCGATGCCTGGCTCATGGTACGCATAGCCTTGGACTCGGTCGTAGTATTGCGCTGTGCCGGTTTTTCCCGCTGCTTTCACGACGCAGTCCTTAAACTGCCGTTTGGCTGTGCCACGAATGACGACACCTTCCAGCATGGTTTTGATTTTTTCGATGGATTCGGGCGAGGCAATTTGCTCGTTGAGGACAATCGGTTCGAATTTTTCGATGGTTTGGTTGCCTCGACGGATTTCGGTGACGAACTGCGGCTTCATCATTTTGCCACCGTTGGCGATGGCGTTATAGAGCGTGATGAGGTGCATGGGGGTTACGTTGACTTCGTATCCAATTGACATCCAAGGTAATGAGACATTCGACCAAAGCTTTCTTCCATCACGAGTCTTGTCGCTCGGGTGCTTGATGTAAGGTTGGGCTTCCCTCGCGATGCCGGTGCCAATTTTCTTGTTCAGATAGAGGGCATACAATCCGTCGACGTATTTCTCAGGGTGTGGGGCGAAGGCCTTGGTAATCAGCACGGCGGTACCTTTGTTGGACGACTGCTCGATGACTTCCTGCACGGTGCAAATGCCGTTTTTGGCAAAGCTGTGGTCGTCTTTCATCGTGCGGTTTGAGAATTTAATGGCACCAGAACCAATGTTCACCTTGTCGTCGAGTTTAAGTTCGGGGTTATGGTTGAGCAACACAATCATGGAGGCAATCTTGAACACCGAGCCGGGTTCGTAGCGTTCGGCCAAGGCGAAGTTGGTTGACTCCTCATAGTTGCCAGTCTTGTGGTTGAGCGTCAGGTTGGCCATGGCGCGGATGTAACCGGTCTCCACATCCATCAGGATGGCGCAGCCTTGCTCGGCCTTGTTGTTGACCATGGTGGTGTTGAGGGCACTCTCCACAATGTCCTGGAGCTTGACGTCGAAGGTGGTAACAAGGTCGTCGCCGTTTTGGGCATCCATGTCGTCTTCCGAGTCGATGGGGATTTCGCTGCCGTGGTGCAGCAGCCTCACTAACATGTGACCGTTTTGGCCCTTCAAGTATTCGTTGTAGGTGCCTTCCAATCCCGCCTTGAGGCTGTCGTTGATGTAATAGCCGATGGTGCAACCCGCTAATTCCTTGTATGGCTTGTCGCGGCGTGCCTTCTTCTCGGCGATGAAGCCTCCCTTGAATTTTCCGAGATTGAAAATGGGAAACTGCTCCATCTTGCGGCATAGCTCAAGGCTGATGTTCCGCGCGATGAGGTTGTGTCGGTTGCCTTTGGCCTTGCCTTTGATGATGTGCTCTTTCCATTGGATTGCGGTTTTGTTTGGGAACGTTTCTGCCAGTTGTGCGCAGAGCTGGTCGATTTGGCTGTAGAAAATGGTGCTGTCGACCGACTTGGCATCGAAGAAGATGTCATAAAGCGGAATGGTGGTGGCCATCAGGTTGCCGTCGGCGGAGAAGATGTTGCCGCGAGAGGCTTCCAGCTCCCTAACGCGGTATTCCCTTTTCTCGGCCAACTTTTGGTATTCTTTGTTGTCTTTGGTGATCATCAGCACGATCTTTCCGATGATGGCAATCCCAAAAAGCAGCACAAGTATGTACACCAAATGGGTCTTCCAGAGTGTGTCGGTTTTTGGTTCAATCTTCATGGCTCATTCCTCCGCTTGGTTTTCTTCAACATTGATTCTCTTCAACGGCTCCATGGGATCCTTTAGGCCGATGCCGTTCAGATGCTTGGCCAGCACCGACTGTTTCGAGGCCTGCATGATGGATGACTTCAACTGCACATATTCCACGGTCAGGTCGTTCAGTTCCTTGGCGGCTGCCGCAATCTCACGATTGCGCTTCTCGGCGGTGTAGGTGTTGTTGATGAGCAGCATCAGCAGCACGGTCACGTAGACCATGAAGGGGAACTGCTTGGCGAATTGCTCCTTGATGAGGAAGCTGCCGCCGAGCACGTCCATGAGGTTCACGTTGTTTTTCTTGCTCTTTTTCTTGTCTTTCCTTGCCATGGTCTTACTTCCTTTCCGCGATTCTGAGTTTGGCGCTGCGGGCGCGACTGTTGCCTTCGATTTCTTCGTCGGAGGGGACAATCGGCTTGCGCGTGATTAATGTATAAGGTGTGAGCAGGTTGCCGAAGAAGTCCTTCTCCTCCTTGCCTTCGGCGTTGCCAGTCTTGAAAAAGTTCTTCACGAGGCGGTCTTCCAACGAATGGTACGACATCACGACCAACCTTCCGCCGCTCTTGAGCACATCGGGGCACTGCGACAGGAAGGCGGTGAGGGCCTCCAGCTCTTGGTTCACCTCGATGCGCAGGGCTTGGAAAATTTGCGCCAGCACCTTGTTTTCCTTGCCGCGAGGCAAGCGCTTTTCTACCGCTGCCCTCAGTTGGCCCGTGGTCTCGATGGGTTCCGCGTCTCTTGCGAAAACGATGTCGGAAGCGATGAGTCGGGCCTGTTGCACCTCGCCGTAGAGAGTCAGGATGCGGGTCAAGTCATCAAGGTCGTAGGTGTTGACGACGGTGGCGGCATCGTTGGGTGTGCTTTGGCTCATGCGCATGTCCAATGGACTGTCGAAGCGGGTGGAGAAGCCTTTTTCGGGCGTGTCGAATTGGTGCGACGAAACGCCCAAGTCGGCGATGATACCGTCAAGCTGTCCGCCGTGATATAGTTGGATAAAGTTCTTGAAGTACCTGAAGTTCTGCGGAATAAAGGTGAAACGCGGGTCGTCGAAGGCGTTTCGGGCGGCATCCTCGTCTTGGTCGAAGGCGTAGAGGTGGCCCGTCGTGAGGCGTTCGAGAATGGCACGCGAGTGTCCGCCGCCGCCAAAAGTGACGTCGGCATACACGCCTTCGGGGTTAATATTGAGGCCCCCGATACATTCTTCCAACATGACCGGATTGTGATACATCGCCGTGCCCCCCTCTTATTTGATTTCGCTGAGAATTTGCAGGAACGTATCGTCGTCGAGGCTTTCCACAGCGGCTTTGTAGAGGGCTTGGTCCCAGATTTCCATCTTTGTCGTGACCGAGGTGATGATAACATCCTTGGTGAGGAATCCTTTGTCCATCAGCTCTTTGGGAATCTGGAGGCGCCCGGTGGCGTCAAGCTTGACGGGTCGCGCTCCAGCATTGTACTTTCGGATGACGGCCTCGTGTTGCGGGTTGAAGGGACTGAGCGACGTGCGGAATTTTTCCTGCACCTCGTCCCAGTCTTTGCGCGTGAAAAGCTCCAGACACTTCTTTTGCGACCCCGGACGGAGCACGAAGCCTTCATCGGCCTGCGCGCCCATCTGCTCCTTGAAATCGCTAGGAATCATTAGCCTTCCCTTAGCGTCCAACTTGCAACTGAAATGTCCTACGGGGTAACTCATTTTTGTGTCTGTTTTCAGGCTGCTAAATTAGTGCATTTTTTCCCACTGTCAACCACTTTTTCCCACTTTTTAGTCAAAACCGTATAAAAGTTACGAACACGGGTTGTTGATAACTTGTTAATCATTTGAAAAGCAACACAATGTGTATTGTTTGAATCAGGCTCGAAATAGCCTCCTCGGGGTTTTTTGACGAAATGGCTTTTCGCGTTTTTCTTTTTCCTATTTTTGCAGGAAATTGTTGAGCATTTTTTTAGACATGGAGACGGAACAGAACAACCTTATCGACCTCAGGAAAATCTTCACGGCCAAGGTCCCCAAGCTGATGAAATGGATGCCTGAATGTCTCTTCCGCAAGATTCAGCGGCTGCTCCACGAGGCCGACATTAATGAGATTCTGACCAAGTATGCCGACAAGCAGGGTTTGGATTTCGTCAACGCGGTGATAGACGACTTTAACCTTGAGTTGGAACTGAAAGGCGTTGATAATCTGATGAGTAGTGAACGTGTCCTCGTGGCTTCCAACCATCCGCTCGGTGGCCTTGACGGCATTGCGCTCATCGGTGCGGTGGGCAACCATAGGGGAGAGACCCTGACGCCCGTCAACGACTTTCTGATGTTCGTGAAGAACCTCCAGCCGATTTTCATCCCCGTCAACAAGGTGGGTAGCGCAACGGCCAACAGGGAAGAAAACCTGCGCCTGTTCAATGAGACCTTCGAAGGCGATGCCACGATTTGCTATTTCCCCTTCGGACTTTGCTCGCGCAAGACCGACAGCGGCAAAATCATGGACTTGGAGTGGAAGAAAACCTTTGTCAGCAAGTCAAGGAATTATGGGCGCGATATCGTTCCCGTCCATATCGAAGGACGCAACTCCAACTTCTTCTACAACCTTGCCCGTTGGCGCAAGAAGCTGAATATCAAGGTGAATATTGAGATGGCTTTCCTCGTCAACGAGTTTTTCAACCAGCGCAACAAGAAGCTGACCATATCGTTCGGCAAGCCGATTCCCTACAAGACTTTCGACCGCCGCTTCACCGACGCGCAATGGGCCGAGAAGTTGCGCACGTTCTCCTACCAGCTCGACAAGGATTGCAACCTGACGTTTGACCCAAATACCGAATACAAGATATGAACACCCAGAAAATCATAGACCCGATTCCTGCGGAGGCCATTTTGGAAGAGTTGACGATGGAGAAGTTCTTCCGCAAGACGAACAATGCCGGCAACGAAATCTACATCCTTTCAGCCCACGATTCGCCCAATACCATGCGCGAAATCGGGCGCCTGCGCGAAATCAGTTTCCGCAATGCAGGCGGCGGCACGGGCCTCGACTGCGACATTGACGATTTCGACACCCGCGATGCACATTGTTTCAAGCAGTTGATTGTTTGGAATCCCATCGACAAGGCCATCGTGGGAGGCTATAGGTTCCTGTTTTGCAAAGACTTGCCTTTGGACGAAAACGGTCAGCCCGACACGCCCACCAGCGAGCTTTTCCTCTATTCCGAGAAGTTTGTGAAGGATTATTTGCCTTATACCATTGAGTTGGGGCGTTCGTTTGTGCAGCCCAATTACCAACCTACCAAGTGCCTTTCGAAGGGCATGTATTCCCTTGACAATCTGTGGGATGGCCTGGGGACGCTGATTGGCGAGTTCCCTGAGTCGAAATATTACTTCGGCAAGGTGACGATGTATCCGCAATTGGACCGCCTCTCGCGCGACATGATCCTTTATTTCATGCAGAAGCACTTCCCCGACAAGGAAAATTTGGTGGCCCCGCGTCCTGAACTGAACCTGCCTATCCTCGCCGACCAGAAGATGTTGGAGGAGTTGTTCACTTGCGACAATTATCGTGACAACTATAGAATTTTGGTGAAGAAAGTGCGTGAGCGCGGTGCTGCGGTGCCGCCCTTGGTGAATGCCTATATGAGCCTGTCGTCCACCACCCGCACCTTTGGCACGGCCCTCAATCCAGGCTTCGGCCAAGTGGAAGAGACAGGACTGTTGGTCACCTTGAGCGACATCTTTCCAGAGAAGACCGAACGCCATTTTTCGTATCAGAAGGACGAGATTCCTTTACACCTTAAATAATACGTCATGGACATCAACAAAGCCAATTTTCTGATGAGCAACACGCGCTTCGAGTTTTTGCCCAACGACAACATCCCGGAGTACGCTTTCATTGGCCGCTCGAATGTGGGCAAGTCGTCGCTCATCAACATGTTGGTGCAGCGCAGAGGCTTGGCCAAGACTTCGTCCGTGCCGGGCAAGACGGTGGCCATCAACCATTTCATAGTCAATGACGCTTGGTATCTCGTCGACCTGCCGGGCTATGGCTATGCCCAGCATTCGAAGAAGACCCGCGAGCAGTGGCGCATTATGATTAATAACTACATCACGCGCCGCCGCAATTTGGTGACCACTTTCGTCCTTGTTGATTCGCGCATCGAGCCGCAAAACAACGACCTTGGCTTTATGGAATGGTTGGGCGAGCATCAGGTGCCGTTCTGCATCGTTTTCACCAAGGCTGACAAGGTCTCGAAAGCGGATTTGGAAAAGAATGTGGAGGCTTTCAAGGCACGTCTGTTGGAAGAGTGGGAGGAGTTGCCGCCCATTTTCATCACCTCGGCGGAGAAGAAGCTTGGGAGGGACGAGGTGTTGGACTATATTGAGCAGCAGAACAATGAGATGGCCAATCTCCTCAATAAGAAAAAGTAACTACAGTTAACCTTATTATTCACTTAAAACTACAACATTATGGGAATTTTAATTGCAATTCTAATCGGTGCTTTGGCGGGTGTCATCGCTGGTAAAATCATGAAGTACGGCCTCGGTTTGCTGTGGGCCATCATCCTCGGTATGATCGGTGGTGCAATAGGCAGCGGTGTTTTCAGACTCCTGGGCTTGCCTATCAGCGGTTCCTTCTGGGGCCAACTTTTGGTTGGTATTGTCGGTACCGTCCTGCTGCTTTGGATTGTTTCTCTGTTTAAGAAGAAATAAGCCAAGGCTTGTAAAGCAGACGAGGCGATGGTCAAACCATCGCCTCGTCTTTTTTTATTCTTCTTTTTTGTTTCGTTTTCCCATCAAATAAGCCCCGCCGAGGCAGCCCAGCACTATCCAGCCGCCGCCCAAGGGTGCGTATTGGTCGGTGGTGAGGCCGAGCTGGGGGATGATGGGTAGGTTTTCCGCCGAAGTCCCGTTACGGTTGCTGTTGAGGAACTCCTGGTCGTCGACGATGAGGATCTGCGCCTCCGACTTGGGGCTTGCGGCCATCAAAAGAACTGTCAGACTCAATATGGTGATGATTCTCTTTTTCATTTCCTTGCCCTTTCCTTATTTGATGATGATTTTCTGAACTTGTGTTTGCTTGCTGCCCGTCAGGCGGAGCAGGTAGACACCCTTGGCCACCTTCGGCAAGGCCACGCTGCTTTGCTCGCCCGAGACACGGGTCGAGAGGAGGCAGCGGCCGTTGAGGTCGAAGAACTGGAGCGTGCCCTGTCCGTTGACAATCAGTTCGTCGCCGAACAGGAACGCGAAGGAGGTCGGCCTTTTTTCAGGTTCAGGAGCCTCAGGTTCGTCAATGCCAGTAACATCGAAGATGAGCCTGAAGCGCGAGACGTAGTCGTTGGTGCTGGCCTGGAACTTGTACTCGTTGGCGCTGAGCAGGTCGATGTCGGCGCCGGTGAGGTTGTCGATGAGGTGGGCGTAGTGGAAGTTGCCGTTGTGCATGCTCCACCTCATGGTGTACACTCCGTCCTCGAAGGCCTCGAAGCGCACGGGCACCTCGGTGACGCCCTCGGGGGCGAACAGGGCCTGATAGTCACGGTTGTCGAAATGGGCATACAGCAGGGCGTTGCCGAGGCGCAGCCCCTGCATCTTACGCGCACCGCCAGCATCCGGACGGTTGATCTCGACCGTCGTGAGGTCGCGCTTGCCGCTGCCGTCGTAGCAGACGAGGTTGACGAGCGGATAGTTGGGACGCTCGTCGCGGAAGGTGGACGTGCCCTTGCCCGCCACGCGCATGGTGTTGTTGAAGGCGATGGAAGTCACACCCGAGTTCACCATGACGAAGAATCCCTGGTGCGGGTGGATGTAGCGCGGGGCGTATTCGGGGTTCGACGAGCCGTCGTAGACGTAGGCGAGGTAGCCGCTCTTGTCGGCGTCGACGACGTAATAGGCCTTGTCGGACAGGGAGGCGCCCTCAAGCGACGAAGCGTTTTCGCTCAGGAACACGTCCGCGTCCAAGTAGCTTTGGTAGGGGTTGCCGATGAGGTTGATGCCCTTGAGGGTTCCCTGCGATCCCCACAGCCAGTCTGTATACGACACTGGGATGGTGAGACCCGTGGAATTGGGGTCATTGTTCAGCACGCCGTCGGCCATCAGCATGGAGCTTTTCGAGACGGCCGCCATGTAGCCCTTGCCGGGAATCAGATACTTCTCGTTGGGGTATTCTATCTGCCAGTGGTGGCCGTCCTCGTCGGCGTTCTCCCTCCAGTGGTCGTAGAAGCCAGTAGTGCCCTCGCGCTTGAAGTTGATCCAGTGGCAGTCAGGCTCGCTGTAGGTGTAGAAGTCGAATGCCTCGTCGTATCCCGTGTAGGGGTAGCCGTAGGGCATGTCTGTCGGGAAGTAGCCCGTTTTGCCAAGCTCCGTGACCCAGCCTGTCATCGGGGGATAGACATGCTTCGGTTCGGTCCCGTAGGTTCCCTCCGACATGTAGGACAAGCCGTCTGCGGAGCCGTCTGCCGGGAGTTCGTACACCGTTCCATTGGCTGGGAAGCCCTCGATGTCGATGGTTCCCGAATAGCTGTATTCCCGAGGCGAGGCATAGGTGATGCCAACAGGTGCTGCCGTCAAAGCCGAGGAGAACATGTGCCAGTCGTAGGGCTTGCCCCAAAGCGGGTTGGAGGGGTCGATGATGCCCATGCTGTTGTCGAAGGTGACACCCACGCGGGCGTTGAGTGTCTTGCCCGCTGTTTGCAGGATGCCGATGTCCTCGTGGATATAGACGCGGACATCAGGGTCGGTACTCATGTTCACTTCCACAGGCACATCATAGAGGTAGATGTTGCCGCCGCTCGGGGCCGAATTGAAGGCTTGAATCTGATTGTTGAGGTCGGCGTTGTAGCTGATGAAGATGCCGTCTTTTGAGCCGAGGCAGACGTTAGGCGTGACACCGTCGAAGGCAGGCATCAGCAGCACGGGATAGTCACCGTTGATGGGGGAGGCCATGGTGCGCGTCCATTGGGCGTAGTTTGCCCCCAATGTGGTGGCTTGTGCGTTCAGCAGGTCCATCAAGGGGGCGCCGTTCGCACCGCCGATCTTCACGTCATCCTTATGGGCCTGGTCGTAGCCGTACTTGCCACTTGGCAATTTGGTGGAGGAGTAGGCGTTGCAGTCTGACACCGTGCCTGTGCCAGAGGCCACATAGATTGTATCACCTTCTTCGGGCTTTGGCGCATAGCAGTATTGGATGGAGCCGCTGTTCGTTCCAGCTAACCAGCCGAAGTTGCTGCCTGTGGTGGTGCTGCCAGTTTGCATACGGCTGTAGCAGTTCTCCACCGTCCCGGCATTGTCACCGACCAGTCCACCGACTTTGGGCGTGCCGCTGCTGACGTCGAACTTTGCGTTGGCGAAACTGTTGGCCAAGGTGCTGTTGGCTTCCATCGTGCCGACCAAGCCGCCCATTAAGGAATCATTGGTCATGTCGGACATGGCCATGCTGGAGTGGATTAAGGACTCATGCTCTGCTGTTCCCGTCACGATGCCGACCAGACCGCCCATCACGGCGGTGGTGGACTTCGTCATGGTGACCGCCGCCTCGCTGTAGGTGACGATGCCGCTGGCCAACTTGCCGACCAGGCCGCCCATGTAGCCTTCGCCCGAGTCGGAGCCGTTGGTGAAGGTGCATTCGAGGTTGCCGCTTTCCACGAAGGTGTTGGTGACCGTTCCGCCCTCGCCGACCATGCCGAACAGGCCCATGGCCTTGTAAGGCAGATAGTTGGCCATGCCCTTGATAATATGGCCTTGGCCGTCGAAGGTGCCCTTGAAGGGCTTGTCGTCATCGCAGGCGCAAGGGTACACGAGGCCGATAGGCTCCCAATTATGGTCGTTAAGGTTGATGTCATTGGCCAGCTTGACGGTCTTGCCTTCGTAGGTCTCGCCGCCGTTCACTTGTTTGGCAATGTAGGCCAACCCTGCCGCACTCTTGACGGTGATTTCGTCGCCGTTGACGACGATGTCGCCGCTGGAGTTGGTGCCATAGTTGCGCCAGCTTTCGATGAAGTAGATGTTGTCAGTAGTGTAGGTGTCGTCACCCACCGTCCTGTTTAGGCAGTAGGCCTGATACTTGCCGAGGTCGTCGAAGAAGTAGAGGTTGGCTCCGGCGAAGAGGCAGTTGGTGGAAGGGGTGTCACCGTCGCCTAAACCTCGGGCGACCACCCTATTGTTATCGCTGTTGTTGCTCACGCCGATGTGGGAGCCGCACAACAGGCCGACTGCCGCGATGTTGATGGTTCTGTTGCCCACCGTCGAATGCGCCATATAGACATTGTTGAGCGAACCGTCGGTGGATTTTGTGTTATTGTCGGCTTTCACGACGCCCGAAACAGTGAGTGTGCCACCGCTGAAATACAACCCGCCGCCTTTGCTTTTTGCGGTGCATGAAGTAAAGGTGCAGTTTTCCATCTCTAACGTGTTTCCATAAACCGCGCCGCCGCCATTGTTGGTGGTTGCCTCGCAGTTGGTGAACACACAGTCCTTCATGGTGGTGGTGTAACTGGTGCTTGACGAATATTGGTAAAGTCCGCCGCCGCCGTAACCGCCAGCCTTACAACCTGTGAAAGTGCAGTCTTCAACTTCCAGTTCGGGGGAGTCGGTCCAGAAACCGCCGCCACCGCTGCCCGAAGTCCCCGTTTTGGAACTGACGCAATCGATGAAGTCGGTATGTTTGAGGCTGGAATTTCCCGAGTCTGGCTCAAACAACACTCCAGCACCATATCGGCTGTTTGTGCAGTTCTCAAACTTCGTCCTCGTGTGCGTCCCACCATCCACATATTCGTTGATGATCAATGGGCCTCCCGTTTCCACGTTCACCGCGACGCCGTCGGAGATGCCCGACGTGGTGTTCTTGAAGGTACAGCCGTAAATCTCCAACTGATAATCGGAACAGACTGCGCCGCCAGTACCTCTAGAAGCCATATAGCTGGAGAGATTATTGATGTTTGAAGCACAGTCCTCAAACTGACAAAGGGTCAGCATGGTGCTTTGGCTGGTGCTTGTATAAATGGCACCGCCTCTGCCGACCGCTCTGCAACCGTTGAATGTACCTGATGAGGCTTCCAACTTGCCTGTGACATAAAACGCGCCGCCATCGGATTTGGAGCCGCAATTTTGTATGGTGCCGCCTGTCATCGTGAGGGTTGAAGTCGTGCCTGTGACGCACGCCACACCGCCCGAACCGTTGTTGATGCAATTGGTGATGAGAGCGCCGCTCTTGATTTGCAGTTCACCGCCGTTGACGATGTAGAACGCGCCGCTGCTGCGGCAGTTTTGGATGGTGGCGTCTTGGTCGAGAACGATGACGTCCTTTGCAGTGGCCGAACCATTGTTGGCACTGGCAACGCACGCTCCATTGGCTGTGGTTGACATGGTCGGGACGGGGACATCGGGTGTGGAGCGGCCGTCCATAATGATGTTGGCGAAGGTGAGCGTCACGTCGGCAGATGTGTTGTTCAGCTTGAAGATGCCGTTGGTGCCTACTGGAATGCGGCCTTTGTAGATGGTGGCCGTGGCG
>Ga0265298_10004598_pt1 | contig 17579 bp, 17 predicted proteins | sample AusTroGonzalo_MG_3_FD_193486 | JGI IMG/M metagenome (GOLD analysis project Ga0265298, IMG submission 193486) | Bovine rumen microbial communities from tropical cattle in Woodstock, Queensland, Australia - Gonzalo_01 | ecosystem: Host-associated > Mammals > Digestive system > Stomach > Rumen ... | reverse complement strand
CCGAAGACACGAACGAAAGGAAGGAATCGCTCCTGCGTGTTGAAGGGGACGTGCCGTTGTCGGTCGGTTCAACTCCGGCCCCGCGCAAATGCCCTTGCAGATGGTGCGTAAGTCCGAGGAAGAAACTATATTGTCATTCACACTGCCCGGACTACATCGCATGGTGCGAACAGGAAGAAGAAAAGAAGAAATCTGAGAGGGCGCGTAAATTCTACACAACCTCAGAGACAGGGAAGAGATCAATCTGGAGAGCGATGAGGGGGAAGAAAAGGTGAACGACATGGTGATCGGGTGCGTGGCCGCAATTATCATTCTTTTTCTGTTGGCTATATCGCTGAAAGAAGACCAGAGGTGACGATTGATGGACAGGGAGAAGGTTATCAAGGGGTTGGAAACAATAAGATTCAACCTCCGACAAATGAATCATTTGTTTTTAGCTGATTTTTGCGATGATGCCCTTACCCTGCTGAAAGAGCAGGATAAGCGAATAAACATGAAGCAGAGAAGAATCGACCAACTTTGCAAACAATTAACCGATTTAAAGCATAGGTTTCATGAGAAGACGGAACTTGTCCGTTGCAAGGATTGCAAGCATAAGGAAGAATCCGTTTCGCCATCGTGGGAAGCATGGTGTAATAGATTGCATTGCGGTTGTGATTTGAACTGGTTCTGTGCTGACGGGGAGGCGAAATAATGAACGCGGGCCAGTTGGCGCTGATTCTGGTGATTGTCATTATTTTGTATATGGGGATGAAGGAGTGAGTAGCATGGGAGAGTATGGACCGGGCCTGACAGCAGGAAGAGCATTTAGTCTGGACAAAGAGCGGATCAAACACGCGCTCAAAGGGGAACTCTTGGCCGGGGAGACAGAGGAAGGGTTCTACTACAAACCTGCAAGCCGGGAGGAATGTGAGAAGTTTATCCTCGGCTCCTACGACAACGTTGTTTTTCATTGCCTCGAGGCATACGCGTTTGGCAGAATCTATGAACACTACCTCGAGAAGAACGGGATCAGGCTGAGTCTGTCTGAAATCCTGATAAGCAAGGCGATCGAGGACATGAAAGATCAGGATTATCAATACGAGGGCGAAGAGGATGGAGAATAAGAGAGGCGCGTCGTTCAATGAAATCCTGACAGTCGCTTTCGTCACCCTGAGGCTCACGGATAAGATCGACTGGTCGTGGCTCTGGGTGCTGTCGCCCCTGTGGATTCCCCTGCTGTTCAGGGTAACGATCGAGATTATCAAAGCGAACATTAAGAAGGGAGAATGAAATGGCTCAGTATTGTCGATACTGCGAACACGTCAGCACTGGGGCGTTCGCCTGCAAATGCCGGAAGACGGGAAAGTATATGCACCGGACCGACATGAAGCACACGAACAGGTGCAAACATTTTCAATTAAACCCAGTCGACGCGCTGAGGGAAAACGTGAAGGGATACAGGCCGACCGGGAAAAAGATTGTACAGTACGGCGGCCTTGGGAAACAGGTCACACTGAAAGAGATCATGGAGGAGTGATTTTCAATGTACGAGTGCTTCCATTGCGGGTGTCGATCAGTCATCTGGGACAGCGACTTCAGTCTCGATGAAATCGAGGGAGAGGGAGAAGGAATAGTTCATTTCTGCCACTGCGAGAATTGCGGTGCGGAAATCCAGTACATCATACGAATGGAGGAAGAAGAGAATGGCGAGTCACAAGGATGAAATGCGCTACGAAACCCAGAAGAACCAGAGAGAGGCCAGAGGAAAGTCTGTTCACCCCAGATCACTGGCGCGGTCTGTGGCCAAGTTTATCAATCGGCATGAGAGCCACAGGGAGAACGACATGAGTCTGTTCAAAGAGGTTGTTGCGAAACTCCCAAAGACCGGGAAATCCCGCATCTATCCGAAGGTGGCATACAAATGTCACAAAAATGTCACTTGACAGCCAATAATTACAAGGTGTATAGTATACTCAAGGAAACGTATCAAGAGACAACGATCCGCCGCAACAAACGGCGGATTTTCAATATGCGCTCGGGGGTGATCACATGAGCGAGGACAACAAGACGTTCTGCGGGAAAACGAAAGAGCAGATGAAATCCGTCCTGTACTTCATGTGCGACATCGAGGATGAAATCGAGATGGACGGGGACGAGGAAGATATGTTCGACGTCGCTATCCAGTGTGTAACAGCGATTATCAATCGCATGGACGACGCACACAACGACCTGTTCGACTGAGGATGAAATCCATGACTCCCCTCATGACGGCAGTAATCCTGTTCGCAGTGATCATCACACTCGCACTCATTGACGATTGGAGGAAACGCCGATGAAACTCACACGCGTGGAAGCAGAGATTATCATTGAAACAGCCTTCCCTGATATTACCCTCAAAGAGGCAAGGGAAGCGCTCAATAATCTGGACGAAGCAGGCGTCATCCGGGAGAGGGAGAAGCCTATCGGGTCACTCACTGTACCCGCTGACTCAATCAATATCCCGGATGAAATCCCTATGCCATGCAGGGCCTGTGCCGCTCATCCCTCAAACGGGGGATCGGGTATATGCCACTGTATACTTGGAGGAACAATTAACTGTAATACCGCTGTAGGATGAAATATTGTCAATGCCGGATGAAGGGAGGCGAGACGCGTGGCAAAGGAAGACTTGCTGAAGGGGAACCCAGACACCCAGTTTACAAGCGGTCAGGAAGCGGCCAGAATTGGAAGGAAGGGCGGCATAGCCTCCGGAGTCGCCCGTCGGAAGAAGTGTGCCTCCCGGAAATTCCTGAAAGAGGTCCTCGCACTGGTCGAGACGAATCACCCGGCGGCGGTCCAACGAATCCTGAAGGGAGCGGGTGTCGATCCGAACATTCCACTCACGATCGAAGAGGTCGGGGTGCTGTCGCTGATTGCGAAATTCAAAGCAGGCGACACCCGTGTGTTCGATCAGGTGCATGAGTATCTCGCTGAAGACCCGCATACACTGCTCGAAGAGAAGCGGATCAAAGCGCAACAGGCCGCTATTGAGTCCCTGAAGAACAGCGACGGTTTCATGCAGGCGATGGGCGGCGTTGTTGAGGAGGTGTTCGACGATGGCGGCGACACTCCCGACACGCTCGAGGACTCAGACTGAGGTTTTCCAATTCAAACCCTTCAGCAGGAAACAAAAGAAGGTCCTGACATGGTGGTTGCCAAACTCGCCCTACCATGAGTACGACGGGATCATAGCGGACGGCGCGATCCGATCAGGAAAGACGGTCTCGATGGAGACGTCTTTTTTGCTGTGGGCCATGAACACGTTCAGCGATCAGAACTTTGCCCTGTGTGGCAAGACGATCGGCTCCCTGAGGCGAAACGTGCTGAAGGATTTCAAGAAGATTGCGATCAGCAGGGGATACAACGTCGACGAAAAGCGCTCCGAAAAGCTGATTACGATATCCAAAGGCCCCGTAACCAACTATTTTTACTACTTTGGCGGTCGCGACGAGGCGTCTCAGGACCTGATACAGGGTATCACACTGGCCGGGGTGCTGTTTGACGAGGTCGCGCTGATGCCAGAGTCGTTTGTCAACCAAGCGACAGGCCGTTGCTCGGTTGAAGGCTCAAAATACTGGTTCAACTGCAACCCTGAGGGCCGTTTACACTGGTTCAAGGTCAACTGGATTAATAACTACCTCGAAAAGCGGCTCCTGTACCTGCATTTCACGATGGAGGACAACTTATCGCTCTCTGACGTGATTAAAGAGCGCTACAGGCGGATGTACGTCGGGGTCTTCTACAACCGCTTCATTCTGGGCCGTTGGTGCGCGGCTGAGGGCATTATTTACGACTGTTGGAACGAAAAGCGGAACAGTTTCGACGCCAACGTCAACAGGCCGTGGGAAAACGACCTGTATACGCACTACGTGGCGGTTGACTATGGCACGACGAACCCGACGGTATTCCTCGACGCCTACGACGACGGGGACACGTTCTGGGTGACTCGCGAATACTATCACGATCCCTCGGTCGAGCAAAAGCAGAAAACGACGTCCGAACACGCGGACGATCTGGACGCGTTCCTCGGAAACGAGCGCGACGCGGTCATCATAGTCGACCCTGCGGCTGAGGATTTCAAACTCGAACTCAGGAACCGGGGATACAGGGTCAAAAATGCCAATAACGACGTTCTCGAGGGGATCAGGACCACGGCGGCCATGATGCAGATGGGCGCCCTGAAGGTTGACAACTCCCTGAGGAAATTCAGGGCAGAACTCGAGACATACGTCTGGGATCAGAAAGCCAAAGAGCGCGGCGAAGAAAAGCCAGTGAAACAAAAGGATCACGCAATGGACGCTATGCGCTATCTGGTGAAGACACTTACCAACAGGTCGCGAATGGACAGGGTCGCGAGAAATAGAGAGGAGGCGGCGTGATGTCGAAGAAAAGACGCAGACGGATGCCCGCAAAGCAAGTAAATTCAACGGTTGTGGCACCCGAAAAAGCGCAGGACGGTTACATAAACTCTCTTGCGTACCTCGGTGAGGCGTCACCGCTTTCTCAGGCGAACGAATACGAGCGTCATTCCATCTCAAACGACTACAACCTGCTGACTGTTATGTACAGGGAAAACTGGTTGGCCGCCCGGATCATCGACACGCCCTGCGAGGACATGACGCGGTCGTGGTATTCGATCTCCAGTGAAATCGACCAGTCCCGGCTCGATGAACTGCAAAAACTCGAGGCAAAGCACTCTGTAAAGCAGGAAATAACCAATGCGATCCGGTGGGGCCGCCTGTACGGAGGCGCGGCGGCTGTCATGGTCATCAAAGGCCAAGAGGATATGTTAGACGAGCCTCTGGACTATGATATGCTACAACCCGGGTGCTTCCGGGGCCTTATCGTGATTGACAAGGTCCGGGGAATCTTCCCGAGCCTCGAACTCGAGGAAGACATGGACGATCCCGAGTTTGGGTATCCGCGTTGGTATCAGGTCACCCTGAATGAGGAATCCGGTGAAATCATCAGAATCCATCATTCCCGGCTGTTGCTGTTCCGGGGCCGCCAGTTGCCAATCGACGAGGAGATCAATCAGGACTACTGGGGCGCCAGTGAAATCGAACACGTTTACGAAGAACTGCAAAAGCGCAACAGTTCCTCCGCGAACATCGCGCAGTTAATCTTCCAAGCGAACGTCGCGACACTGGGAATCAGCGACTACGGCGAAGTTATGGGCATGGGAACGCAGGCCCAGAGACAGCAGGTGTACAACTACGTTTCTGAAATGAACCGCCTGCGGACGTCGTTCGGCATTGCTTTGATGAGCAATGAGGACAAATACGAGCAACACCCGTATTCCTTTGCCGGGGTGGCCGAGGTTTACGAAACCTTCATGATGGACATGGCCGGAGCGGCTGAAATCCCGGCCACAAAGTTATTCGGGCGGGCGCCTCAGGGCATGAACGCGACTGGCGAGTCCGACATGAAGAACTACTATGAAATGATCAACCAGTTGCAGGAGCGAATCCTGAAACCCGCGCTCGAAAAACTGCTCCCCGTGATGTGTATGAGCCTGTGGGGCGAGGTCCCGGAGGACATGGAGATCGTTTTCGAGCCTCTGGGAACGACGACACCCGCCGAACGGGCCGAAATCATGGGCCAGATCACGTCTCCGATCATCGAAGCGTATTCTGCGGGCCTGATTAGTCAACAGGTCGCCCTGAAGGAACTCCGCGAGGGCGGGAAACCGATCAACGCGTGGACCAATATCTCCGATGAAGATATCGAGAAGGCCGAAACCGAGCCGGATCAGGGCGAGGGCATGATGGACCCGATGGCCGCGATGATGGGCGGCGGGATGCCCGGAGGCGGGATGCCGGAGGGTGGAGAAGAAGAGGCCCAGAATCCCGACGAATTGCAGGCCAGACTGGACGCTCTGCCGCGTGAAGAGCAAGAGGTGGACATGGATAAGGTCCACGAGTTGAAAGGCCGTATTCAGGCCCTCAGAGAGCCGAAAATGGACATGGGAAAGGTCCATGAACTGAAAGAACGCGTCCACGCCCTCCGCGAACCCGAAGAAGACGGCATGGAGGAGTTTGGAGACGGCGGCGACGTTCAGGTCGGCCTCGAGTACGGCGACGATCCTCAGGTCGAAACCGACGAGGAGAGGATCAGCAGGCTGAAAGAGCGGATCGAGAAGATCAGGAACGCTCAGGAGCCTGAAAACGTCTCCAAGATCAGGGAACTCAGGGACCGGATCAGGAAAATGCGAGAGGTCGAAGATGGCGGCCCCGGGAGCGGTCCGAGGCCCGGATACCATAAAAATGGCGTCCATACCGAGAAAAAAGCGGGTCTTATTCAGCGGGCGAAATTCCTGCTGAATCAGGCCAGAGGGTCAAATCAGGGCGAAATGGCCCCAAGGACAGCAAAATCGGTTGCCAAAGCGAATCGGGAGCGTTCCGACTGGAACGACCTGAGCCTGAAACAGAAAGTTCAGGGCAATGTGGCCCAGAATCGGCATATCCGGAAGGTTAAGGCCGAGGTTGCCAAGGCCGCCGCTCAGGGCGATCTCGAGAAAGCGCGGAAGATTGTGAAATCGAACGCGCACTACTGGAACGGCGATCCGAACAATAAAATCCAGTCTGAGGCCCTGAAGCGCCAGAAAGCGGTAAAACCCGGTTTCTTCAGCAGGTTCGTAAGAGGCCAAGAGGACGGCGGCGAAGGATCGGGCAATTTTGGCCATGCAGGCCGCCCGGGCAAAAGAGGCGGATCGGCGCCCGGTAGCGGCGCTTCTTCCTCTGGGGCGTCAAATAAAGCATACCATGATGATCTCAGAGGCAAGGCCATAAAAAAGTTCGGATATACAGATAATCGAGGCAGAGCCGGGTACCTTCTCCCGGACGGGAAAATGCTCGATTTCGGAAGGACCGGGTTTGGAGGCCATGATCACCGGGACATAGACAAAATCTATGGAGGGTCGAAAAAAGGCACCGAGGCGATGCTCGACTTTATGTCCGGGGGAAATATCCGAATGATTGCTGAGGCGCCCGGGTTCAGCATTACGAACGGAGTTCCCATCACACCAGAACAGGCGAAAGTGCTGTGCGAGTTCATCGACGCGGCAGAGTGGGATTCCAATCGGTTCTATGTGGACATCTTCAACCCGGACGGAACCGTAGCGGAATCAAAGACATACCAACTGTCGAGATACTATCCCGAAGACATCATCAAAGATATTAACAACAGCATGGTCGCAAAAGCATCAGCGCCTGTTGACAACGGGCCGCCTGCGGACTATAATGGAATGGCCACGAAAGGTTGGAAGCGCCTGAACGCAAAGATGCAGGTCGGAGGGCCGAAGGCCGCGAGGAAGTACATCGAACGGTATATGAGGAAGCACCCGGATGTCGCCCGCGAAGCGACAAAATACATGGGGATCAGGCAGAGGGTTGAGAACTTCCTGAAGGATCACCCGAACGCGGAAAACTTCAATACCTACGATGCCGAGACGGGCGAACTGAAGAAGATTGACCACGGGTTCTGCGTGACGTTCCACCAGAACAACACGGCGGACGATCCTCTTGGCGGGTACACAGACGAGGACTACGCGAACCTGTGCGCTATCGCGATGCACGAACTCGGCGCCAGTGCGGTCAACATCGGCTACTACGGGAACCCTGAGGTCAGTTTTGAATGTGAAGACGAAGGGGCCGCCAAGCGGTTCGCTGTCGAACACAATCAGCAGTCGATCTACAACGCTTCCACCGGACGGACGCTGAAAAACAAACAGTATCGGGAGGACCTGAACCCGATCAGATTGTGAGGAGGGAGAACATGATTGACGAAAACGCTGTAAAACAGAACCTTGTTGAGTGGTTGGAGAATCCGACGTGGAAACACTACTACGAGGGCGCTCCAACCGAGGCCCTGAAGGCGTATATCGCCTTGGACTTCTACGCAAGCGAAACAGAGTCCGAGGAAGCCTTTGACAGGCTCGACGGTATGCTGAAGAAACTCAACCATGAGGAAGTCCAGTACCTTTACGATCGGGCGATCGGCCCGGAAAAAGCGAAATTCGCAAAAATACTTTCCAACGTGTAAGCCAGACTCCGGTCTGGCTTTTGTAATGGGGGTGATTGCTTGAGACTGAAAACAATGATGATCCGGGAGTTTGCCAGAAAAGGGAACCTCCGCGATGCCGAGTCTGTAGCGGCGATCCTGCTTGGACTGGACGCGACTGTCCAAGAGGCGACTGGTCAGGCATACGATCCCGCAAACGATCCGGAGTTTGAAAGCAAGCACCCGAGAGGCCAAGGCGGTAAGTTCACAAGCGGAGGAGGCGTCACTTCACAGAAAGCGGCGCCTTCTTTTTCCGGGAAAGTCACCACGGGAACCGGAGGCGGCAGTTCTTTTAAGAACATTGCCGCCCATGTCGCCAGTGTTATTTCCGGACTTGAGAAGTTGGGAAGGCCGATCACAACAAAGGAATACAACACAGCGAAGTCTTATATAGACAAACTGAGGAGCAGTCAGGGAAATTATACGTCCCCGAAGACGCCTGATTACGGCGGGTCAAAACAGGCTCAGGCCGCAAGCATTGCGAAAAAGCAAGAGCAGAACAAGTCCGGTATTAACGCGCCCGCGATCACAGAAAAAGGAAAGAATTGGAACGTCAGCCACGGGTTCCCGGCGAATAAGCGGATTGTCCGCAAAAAGATGCCTGACGGTTCCACACACCTCATCGACCCGGATTCCGGTCATGACTACGGTCTGGCCGGGGGAACATAACAAGAAACATCATCCCGTATTTTTGATATAAACAGACCAAAGTCTGTTTTTATTAAACTGCCCCGGTCGGAACCTTGCGTTCTCCTCCGGCGCGAGGCGAAGATGCGTCAGCGGGGAGACCGAGGTCCGGTCAGCCTTGGTCAGGTCGGTTCGCCAGTTTCCGGCGTTTGCGGTGCGATGCTATCCACAGTTTCTTCATACAGGAATTACCTCCTTCCTTGATACTGCGCTTTTTCGCTTAAATGTCAGGCTTGGCAACCTGACAGCCGCTATTCCTTGGAGGTGAGAAGATGCCGCCTGTACCGAAGTCCGAAGAGCGGAAAATGTTCAACAGCCTGAAAAGACTGTTCATGGGCATGATCAATGACGTCCGGAATGGATACATCCAGAAAGCAGACATTCAGGACAATGCCCGGAAGTTCCTCGAGTCGGAGGAAGTCGACGCCTACCTGAGGCACCTGATGACCAGAATGACCGCGAGGTTCAGGATAGACTCAGCAAAGGAACTGAAAAAGAGATCAACTACAGCAGGCACGAACAGTCGCCTGCTTTTTGAGTTGATGAAACACGAGATGGAGGGTCCGGTAGGACGTCGTATTTACGAGATCATAGCGGACAATGTCCAGTACATCAAGACGATCCCGCAGGAATGGGCGAATTACGTTGTCCATTATACCCAGAGGGAAGCGCTGAAGGGAAAGCGCCCTGCGGAGATCGAGGCCGAACTCAGGAAGATTCTTCCTGAACACATGACGAAAAACCTGAAATGCATCGCCAGAACCGAGTGCGCGAAGGCCAACGCGGCGATCTGCCAAGCGCGGGCCGAGGCGGTCGGGATCAAGTGTTATTTCTGGCGCTGTGTGAAGGACAACCGGGTCCGTGACTCGCACTGGGATATGGACGGAATCCTCGTTTTCTACGACGATCCCCCGTCCCCCGAGGCGCTGTTCCCGTACACAAGGAACAAGAGGGGCGATCCCGTAAAGGCATACGGCCCGTACCACGCCGGGAACACGTTCAACTGCCGTTGTTGGCAGGAGGTTGTTGTAGACATGAGGTTCCTGCCTGACAGGTTCAGGTTTTACCGGGCAGGTCAGGTCCAGTGGATAACGAAGCGGGATTTTATCAGTCGATTCAGTTGAGGTGATGCACATGGGTCCGAAAGCCAGAACAGTGAAGTTCTACAGCACTGTCAGCGACAGGTCTGAGGTTGTTCACCTCATTTCGCGCCTTTTTGGCGGCGATGGCGGCCCCGGCTCCGGAAACCACGGCCATAAAGGCCGCCCCGGTCAGGTTGGCGGTTCGGCGCCCGCAGACGGAGCGGAAACGGCTGTTTCAAAAGCACCCTCCGGCGTTGTTCATATCAAGATTGATCCAAAGAATCAGAAAATGGTCAGCGCCCCGCTTAAAAATGGACCGAAGTCTGTTTCTTCGATCAAGAGAGAGTATAACGACCTGAACAATGAGTACGTCGAACTAAACAAAAAACTCGCTGTCGCTATGCCGATAGACGAGAGGAACAAACTCGAGGTTCGACTGGGTGGACTTGTCAGGGAGATTCGCGCAATGCGCGAGGATTTGGCCAACGCAGGAGAGAAAGTCGGGAATATCGGAGAAGTAACCCAGACCGCAAAAGAGAAGTCCGACATCGAGAAATGCGAAGCGGATATTGATGCCAAGTTCAAAGAGTTCGACGAGGCCGAGAAGCGCGGCAACAAACTCCTCGACGAGTGGATAATACAGAACGTCGAGCGTATGCACGAAAAAGACCCAAAGAAGAAGTCTGCACTTGCACACAAGGTCGCAGAACTGGCTCAGGAAGTCGCGAAGGCAAGCGAAGACAAGGAACGAGCCAGAAAAGAACTCCGCGATCTGGAAAAGAAGCGCGACAAATTGCGCGAAGAAGCAGAGCGCAGGCAGGAAGCAAAGAACCTTCCGGAAGACCCGAAGACCTCAGAGGAGTTCGAGAGGCTCGTCGAATTTAAGGGGAAGGAGTACGTTGCCGCCAGAAATGAGGCAATCGATCTCTATGACGAGTGGTGGAGCCTTGTCAATAAAAAGCAAAACACAGACCCCTCCGATCCTCAGTGGAACGAACTCGAAAAACAGGCAATCGAGAAGAAGAAGCAGGAAAAAGCGGCCTCTGAGCGAAGGGATAACATCACGAAAGAGATCAACGAACTCAAATATAACTGGAGAAAACTGGACCGCGAAAAAGAAAGGGAAGAAAAGCGCAAAAATCCCGGAGAGTATACCGCCTTAAACAACGATATCGAGGACATTGTCGATAAACTGTCGAAATCCGACAGGAAGGTCAGGGACCTGAACAACGAGATCACCCGGATCAAAAACGAACTCGGAGGCAACATTCCTCAGGAGCGGCGGGACGAACTTGCGAAGAAACTCGCTCTCGCTCAGGACGAACTGAAGTCTGCTCGTACCCATCAGGATTACAATGAAGCAGATATGGACGTCGCTCTGGAAAATCTCAGGGGTTATGCCGCCAACAATTTCACCGGAGACGAAATAGGCGACCGCCTGCACGAAAAAGCGAACGAGGCAGATGGTTACTACAGGGATTACGAATACCTCAGCGACAAGATCGGGGATGTCAATAAAACGATCCAAGCGCTTCTTGTCGACGGAGAAGAGGAAGAGGCAGATCGACTCATTAAAGAAGAGTTGGAGCCGCTTGTAAAAGCGCAGGATGACGTAAATTGCAGGATAAACCAAATCGAGTCCGTAAAAGAGACCTTGAGGAGCGCATACAAGGACAGCCTGAAGAGAGAGGCCGAGGAAGAGGCCAAAAAGTACGGCGGAGAAGCGGAAATGTACCGCGTAAAGGCTCTTGAACACTTCGGGACGACAGATAATTACTACGAAAGCGGTTGGATTCTTCCCGACGGGCAGATGTTGGACTATTCGGACGGTATGCACGACGGAGAAAGACATCACGACCACAGGGAAATTGGCGAAGTGTTCCCAGAAGGGTCTTATTCCAGAGATGCCATGATCAGGTTCCGCAAACACGGAAATATCAGACTCTATCCTGAAGTTCCCGGAATCAACCTTCAGTTGGGGAACGATATGAGCGAGGATCAGGAACAGAGGATCAGGGACATCATAGACGAGATAAACAACGAAGGGAGAGAAATGTTTGTCGTCGATTTCTCCGATGAATATGGCCACATGAGACAATTCGGATATGCAATATCAGATGGCGATGCGTGGGGTGATCATGTACAGATTCACAACGGAGAAATCGACGCAGACGAAGTGATCCGGGATATCAGGGAGTTCATTGAGACTGGCGACAGTGACGAACTTGGCCCGGGTACATTCGGTGGAGACTCGCTTCCTCCTGCTCTCGCTAAAGACGGAGGACCCGGCTCTGGAAATTTTGGACACTCCGGGCGCCCCGGTAAAGTGGGCGGCTCAGGCCCCGGAGGAGGATCACAGTACAGGGTCCAGAGTACGAAAGGAAAGTACGAAGGAATCCAGAAGTCAAAGGCTTTCAAAAGCATTGCGAGGCAGGCGCGGTCAGCCAAAGACGTAAGGTCATTTGCTTTCGGACTGTCCAAAGAGCAGTACGACCAGTTCATTAAACAGTACCAATCTTTGGGAACAAAGGAAGACATCTGGTTGTATACCGAACGCGTATACAACCTAATGAGGAAACAAAAGCCTGATAAAGTTCCAAAAAACAAGACTGTCGAAGGAAAGGACATCTCGGCCTCATATAGTGGTTTTCGACCTGAGTACGAAAAATACAACGACCCCGTAACGGGCCAGTTGGTCGACGAAGAGATCGAAAACGTCATGTCGAAGCAGGGGTTCCTTGGGTATCCGAAGGTCGTTTCTCAGGAAGAGTTCGACAAGATCATAAAAGATCACCCCGAAATGCCGATCCTTTACAGGTCGTATACCGGGGCGACTCCTGAGCAGGCTCAGGACTTCGACGAAATGCTCGAAAAAGGAGAGTGGTACGTCGACTGTGCAAAAGGCGGCGCGGGACACGGGTATGGGATGTACTGCGCGGGCGTTTACCAGAAAGAACCGCTCTACAGATGGGATGACCCAAATATCTCCGAAGACGATCTGGAAAGATACTGCGTTTTTACAGACAAACTCGGAAAAGGATATACATCAAAAGAAAAAGTACAGGCAGACGAAGCGGGAGAACTCTATGTGGACACTCCGTACCTTATAATAAACAAGGACGGTACACGTTCCCTTCTTAGAATGGACAGAGACTCGCTTATGTGGGAAGACGTAAACACAGGCGCCGTGTACGGGGACAAAGAGGCAGACGATATAGTCTGGAACGCAAAGAGCATATACGAGTGTAAAGATCAGGACCTTGGCGTTTATGCCGACGCTTACACGAAAGAACGCGAAAGAGGCATACAGGGCGCCCTTGAAGAGATGGAACACTACAGGGCGCTCGGCATCCGGAGAATTGAGACGGAAGCGAAGCCTGAGGCTCCTGATGGAATGGGCAGAGCGGCCAGTGGAGTCGGTGAAGACCTGACATATTACTGGTACGATCCGTCAAAGGCGACATCGTTCACGGACAGCCTTCCAAAAGAAGGGGATGTCATCGTCATCCAGAGCAAGGTCAACGAGGATTTTAACAAACTGGACAAGAAACCATTCAAAGTCGAAATGGGTACTATGGACGGGAAACGCGGCCTGTTGCTCGTTCCGCTCGAGAAACTCGATTATCTGTCCACAGCGTTTCTGGATGACTATGCGAGTGATCCTGACATGGCGTGGGCAAAGATCGAAGGAGAGTGTGAAGAACCTAAAATTGACCCGACTCCCGTTACGAGAGTTATGACACTGGACCCAAGCGCAAAGATTATTACTTCTCGAGAGATCAAGAATTATAAGGCAAAAGGTCAGGAAATCAGAGACAGGTTCAAGGAACAACAGGCGCGTGAACTGAATGACTACCTGAGCAACCTATCTTTCGATGACGCTTGGTGTGAAAGCAACCTTTACTACCTCATGATGGGCGAAGGCATGGGCAATAAGACGGATGCACAAGTCAAAAAGATTGCCGACTACAAGAAGTCTCATCCTGAACGCATGGAGAAACTGGAAGAATATGTAAAAAAACAGACTGACGCAAAGATTGCAATGAAGCAGGAGGCCCAGAAGTACGACAATATCAGTTATCTGGATGACGGAATTGTCGCCGCGCTTCTTGGATACGACGCGATCAATGCCGAAGGTCACGGACAGTCAGATTCTTATACGATCGTTCTGAACCGCACAAAACTGATTCTCAGCGAACAAAGGGTAGATATGCGGGACAAAAAGGGGTGATAACATGAAGTTCAGCAGAAATCCAGTGTCGGGAACGATGGAAGCATACACTGACGATGGAATTTTTGTTGGCCATGTGGTCACTATGGGGGACCTGATTCCGAAGACGCACAGCGCAGACGACGGCGGCCCGGGAAGCGGGAACCACAATCACGCGGGAAGACCGGGAAAAGTCGGTGGTAGCGCTCCAAACAAAGGAGGACCGACAGGAGGCACTCAGCGCCTGAGTTCCGAGACAAACTCCAACCTCATAAAACTGGCAAAAGAAGCAAGATCGAGAAACGACTTTATTGATTCCATGTCGATGGCACAGTTCAGGGAACTGTACAAGCAAAAACCAGAGGGCGAGAACCAAGAAGACTTCATGACCAGAATGTACGAGGAGTATAAAGAGAAAGAACTTCCGGAAGGAATGGAACTAAAGAAGGACTGGACGGAAGGTCTCCCGGACTTGGACAAAGAATTTGTAAAATACAAGATCGAAAGATACGGTTCCGAGTCAAAACTGGTCAATAACTGTTATGATCCCGCTACAAAGTTGGAATTTCTTTCCATCATGGCCAAGACAAACGACTGGCCAGAAAAGAAAGAGTCTCGGAAGTTTGACAACCTGACTGACGAAGAGAAGGAAAACATGAATTTCCTGCTCGACAGGTTCCCTTCCGAAGCAGGAAACAGGGAAGACGAGATATACCAAGGCTGTTCGTCGGACATTCACAACTATTTCGCGGCCCTGAAGGCCAAAGAAATGGGACTGGAGAACATTGACGTTCCTGCCGCCCCGCTTGGGATTAAACTGGCGAAAGAACAGGACATTAACAAGATCATTCAGGAAAAGGACGGCGGATATATCCACACGAAAGCAGGAGACGCGAACAGGAAGAAGATTAAGGACTTCCTTTCTGAGGGCCATATGCTCGGGATGGACTATATTGGCCTCGATTCAAACAAAGCGGACGCATACAGGAAAGCGATTATTGACAGTGTCGAGAATTTTGATGATCGAATTGCTGAAATGGTTGCAAGTTCGATGGAAAGTGCGAACGTCGGGTGGTTCAACTCCAACGGTGTTTGCTGTTTTAACCCGACAACAGGACACATCAATATATACACCCGGAACGAATACGGAGTAGAGTATCCCCCGGAGAGAATGGCCCATGTTTTCTGGCATGAGTACGGACACTTCATGGACACAGGCGGGAAATCTTATAACGCGCTTGTCATAAAGGACCCGCTGAAAGCAAATGTCGGTTGCAGTGGTCCTTCACAACTGGTCAACGGAGAACTCTATTCCAACGCGGCGGCAAAGGACGTACAGAAACTGTTTGACGAAGCGGGAATTTCCGACAGGTACGAAGTCAGACCCGGAAAGCGCGGCGAGTACCCGGTTAAGGTATACAGAAAGTCTGATGGGAAACTGGTGTACATCACCAATGCCGATCCGGATTCCGACGATCTCCCTGTGATTACGAACGCGATTAACAACCTCCTGTTTAAGAAGGTCGGAAAGTCCGAGGAAGTAGAAAAGTACATGGAGAACCACGGGATGCCTCCTGCGACGGATAAAAAGAAGTATTTCAAGGAATACTACGACGAGTTTGCAGGAGATATCCTCACAGGCAACGAGGAAAAGTACCCCGGCGCCAAAGAAGACTACATGAAGGCCGAGGAAAAGCGGGACGAAGAGTTCGCCAAGTGGCTGAAGACGATCGGCGGATACGACGGATACGTGAAACTCGCTCAGGAGAAAGAGGAATTAGAGAAGCGGGAAGAGCAGAAGCGCAAAAAGTATGGCGCTGTAACTGACTGCCTTGATGAATCGGTGAAGGGTTTGTTCGGTATGTTGGTCCGGTGGGGAGGCCATGAAGCCAAATACTACCGGGGTGAACTTCATCCGAACGAAACCTCCGCGAACATCTTCTCAATTATGGCCGAGAACGACCCGGAAGTTGTTGCTTTCATGAAGAGCGTAATCCCAAACACTTCAGAACTGTTTATTAAGGCTTGGAGGGTTAGCGGTGAAAGAAAGTACCAGTAAGTACCCGGTCGATCCTTATTTCAAGAAAACACGGCCATACGCCGCAAGATACGCGGAAAAGTACGGTCTATGGACCATGATGTCCGAGGACTGGAACCTCGCGAACGTCAGCGGATACAAGTCTTCCGAAGAGGTGTACAGGGACTGCCTGCGGAAAGGCGTTACTTGGCAGGAACTTCTTAAATACGACCCCGACAAAAACAAGGGACTCGTCCTGTAAGAGAGGAGGCGATCTGAATGGGCAAAGGCTCTGTTATACGGAAACTCACGAATCACATTCCGAAGGAAAACGTTATTCAGGTCGCTTTCAGGCTCCTTGGGATTGACGGCGGCCCCGGATCAGGCAACTTCGGCCACAAGGGACGTCCCGGTCTTGTCGGCGGCTCAGGCCCCGGCGGCGGGAAACAGTATCGCGGAGGCCGCGCTGACATTGGGTATTTCAGCAGTAAAAAAGACTGGCTGAATGGCCTGAGCGGAGACAAGCAGGCCGAGGCAACAAGGCTTTTGAAGTCAGCAAAGAGCCAGATTCCTCCGACGTCAGATAAGACTCCCGAAGAATACATCATGCAGGAGTGGCCGATCGAGTGGCGCGAACACTTCCTGAAACTTGTCGGTGAAGCGAGGTCGTGGAAAGACAGGGGCGCCAATCTTCAGATGGAGAACCTTGACCCTATGGAATGGTCCTATTTGAACAGAATAGGCGAGTCACTCGACGATAGATATGCAGATCGAGGAGAAACCCTTTTTACTGACGAAGAATTACATAACAGCGACTTTGACGAAAAATACGGTCTCATGTCTGACGAGGAAAAGGAACTGTATCTGGACCTGAAGGCAAAGGCTTGTGGTCTTCCGACTTCCGGCAAAAAACCGGAAGACTACTCCAAGGTGTTCCGGATTGAGATCGGAGACTTGGACAAAGCGACTCCTCCAAGAACTTTGGAAGAGAACAGAGAGTGGATTAAGTTTCTCGACAGAGAGGAAAAAGAGAAACTCCAGAAATCTGTCGAGGAGCCGTTCGGGTTCGGTGACTACGAGTTCTCTTACGATCACAACATGAACGATCTCGAGACGAGAATGGTAGAAACAACCCTCGACAAGTGTGACGAGAACGAGGCCGAAGAATACATCAGCGCCCTGAACGAGTATCTGACAAAAAAGGACGAGTATGTAAACGGAGAATATTTCAAGCAACTCACAAATGTTTCCGACGGAGGAATAGATAACGGTATCGGTCGGGCGAACTACTGGGCGTCCCACGCGAACAAAGAAATCCTGAGGCTCATGGCTAGAGGAGATGACGCAAACCTCACCATAGAAAAAGACGGCGACATCCTCGAGACCAAACTCCTCATGGACAAAAGCATCCCTCAGGATGTGAGGGCCGCGTACTTGCTGAATAAAGCAATGGCGCTTGGAATGTCTCCGATCCTCGAGAGGAGAGGCACAGAGAGCGTCA
>Ga0265298_10004597_pt1 | contig 17580 bp, 18 predicted proteins | sample AusTroGonzalo_MG_3_FD_193486 | JGI IMG/M metagenome (GOLD analysis project Ga0265298, IMG submission 193486) | Bovine rumen microbial communities from tropical cattle in Woodstock, Queensland, Australia - Gonzalo_01 | ecosystem: Host-associated > Mammals > Digestive system > Stomach > Rumen ... | reverse complement strand
CTTTTGGTTATTATAACTTATTTATAATTAGATATATAAATATAAGATGAAAGTGTGGAGGTGGCAAAAAAAACAACTGTGACTCTGTGACTGTGACTGCCATAAGTATCAAACTAACTATTTAACTTTCTAAAAGACAATGGAATATAACATATTTGAAAAGACTGCCCCGCAGATGCCGAGATGTTCAAAAGGCACGGAATTCTGCAAATTACTCCTCTCTCAGGCCTCTAAAGACATGCGAGAGCCGCTTGTCCCGATGGCTATTCCCGCTCTTGCTGCCCATTTGAGCGAAGTGGAGTTCATGTATTGCGACAACAAATACTATGAACTTTGCGGGCAGATGGGGCATTTGATAGGCCCAAGTGGTGTCGGAAAGGCTCAGTTGACACATCTTGTGGAGGCTATAATGCGCTCTTTTCGGGGTCATGATGAGATTGAGTACAATAAACTCGTCGAGTGGCAGCGGCTGGTGAAGACACGCAGTGCCAACAAGGAGAAGCCGGAGCGACCTGACGTGAGTTTCTGGTTCCCGCCTGCCGACCTGACCAACCCAGCCTTTATCCAGAATGCTATGGCGCTGGAGAAGCTCGGAGGCCGCACGCAGTACCTGAATCTGCCCGAAATTGAGATGGCAGACCGCATGTGCGGAGGCCACAGACAGGTGAGCCAGACCGTGCGCAACATCTATGACCGCCAGCGTGCAGGCGCCCTTCGTGCCACTGCAGACGGCGTGACGGGCAACCCGATTCTGCGAGTCAACATCACGTTCAGTTCCACCCCCGATGCTGCCCGGGCGTTCTACAAGAGAGACCTTACCAATGGCTTCTTCGGACGCATCCCTTTCGCTTACAAGGCTCGTGGAGAGCGCAAAGGCCGCATCCCGCGCATGGGCTTATACAATGAAGAGTTTCTCCAGAAACTCGACCAGTACATCATGCGCTTAGACAACTGCAAAGGCCGCTTCGTGGTCAGGCCGTTGAACAAGATGGCCGACCAGTTGGCAGAAGAGATGGCTCGCCTTGCCGACCTTGCCGACGACGATGTGCTCTTCGAGCTTTCTCACCGCAGCATCTTCGCCGCCTGGAAGAAAGCCGCCACGCTTTGGATTCTGAACGACCAGACGTGGACGCATTCCATCGGCGAGTTCATGAGGTGGTTCTGCTACTACGACCTTTGGTCGAAGGTCAAGGTATTTGGCGACATGTTCAAGAGTGCCGATGACCAGTCTGAGGGAGAACAGAGGCGCGGCCCGAAGAATATGCTCGACAGCCTGCCCGACACCTTCAACGAGCAGCAGCTTGTGGCCCTGCGTACTAACCTTGGTAAGAGCGTGGAAGGAACAAAACATCTGCTCAACATTTGGAGATACCGTGGCTTCATCACCTACTCGAACCAGACGGGACTGTACACGAAGACAGGGCAGTACCTGTCAAATTCAAAATGAATAAATTCAAAATTCAAAATGACTACGTTTGAATTGCAGAAGCTCCGCGACCTCCCGATTGAGGGGGTCGCAGAGCGGCTCGGGCTGCGGGTGGAAAGGCACAAATGCCTCTGCCCCTTCCATGAGGACACGCATCCAAGCCTTACGTTCTCGGTCTCGAGGAATACGTTTCGATGCTGGAGCTGCGGAGCGAGCGGCGGGGCGATAGACCTCGTGATGAAATACCAGAATGTAGGGTTCAAAGAGGCGTGCGAGTGGCTGGGAAGCGACCAGTTCATAGTTCATAGTGCAGAGTCCATAGTTAAGAGTTCTTCGAGCGTTATCTTTGACGCAAAGCGCTATGCTCGCTTCTTCGAGCGCCCTTTCTTGAACGAGGAGGCTCGCCATTTCCTCTTCGAGGAAAGGAAGTTGGACGAGCGCGTAGTGCGCTGGTGCAGGCTCACTTCGTGGCGCGACAGGAAGGGCGTGCCTTGGCTCCAAATCCCCTACTACGACCAGCAGGGCAAGCTTGTCGGCGTGCAGAACCGCAACCTAAGACCCTCTAAATTTTGCCCTCCGTCGCATTCGCTCCCCAATTGCTCCGCTACCAACGGGCAATCCCCCTTAAAGGGGGACTTGCAGGGGCAGGACTCCCTCCCTTTAAGGGAGGGCTGGGGTGGGTCTTCCCCCCGCTTCCGCTTCCCCGCTGGCTCCCAGTGCGGCATCTACAACCTGCCTGTCCTGAACCTCTTGAAGCCCGGCGAATCGCTCTACATCACCGAAGGCTGCTCCGACTGCTGGGCAATGCTCTCCGCAGGCCACAAGGCCATCGCCATCCCCTCAGCAACACTCCTCACGAAGCCCGTCGTGGAACAATTGTCAATTATCAATTCTCAATTGTCAATTAGTCTCCACATGTACCCCGACCGCGACCTCCCCGGCGAACACCTCTTCCTGCAACTGCAAAAAGTCCTGCCCTCGCTCCAGCACCATCAGCTGCCTCCCGACTGCAAAGACTATAGTGACCTTTATCTCAATGGTCAAATTGAAAATTGATAATTGAAAATTGAAAAATTTGCTACTGTCCCCAAAATAGCTAAATGATTAAATCGTAAATAAATAGTAAATTGTAAATCGACAAATCGTAAATAACAATGTTGAAAGCCATGTATAAATCAGAGCTGGCGCGGCTGGCAGGCGTGAGCGCAAACACGTTCCGCCGCTACCTGAACACCCGCAGGGAAGTCCTTTCCGGCATGGGCGTTCCGCCCCGCGCCAAAATGCTGCCGCCCAAGGCCGTAAAGTTCATTATCGACGACTATTGTATCGAGCTGCCGGAAAAAATGCAATAAACACGGCAGCCAATTAGACACGTCTAAGTGCACAATTAGGCAGGACTCGCGGACGAACCAGGCACGGCTGGCACGCCAGCCAAAGCATTAAACCTCAAACAGAAATTTTCAAACATCTAAAGACACGAAAAGCTCTAATCTCGCACAGAAAGCACAGAAAACACAGAAATTTTCCACATCTAAAGATGCGAAAGACACGAATAAAGAATCATTATTATGAAACAAATTGCCATAAATCTCCACAAATTTATCAGAAATAATTTATGGTTAATTTATGGCAATTTGTTTCTTATAACATATCCACGAATAGCGAATTGAACATGAATTTATGTCCTTTGGCTATTTGGGACGGGGGGGGGGACAGCCTGTTACCTTGCGCTGGTGAACTCGTCGAGGAAGCGGACATCGTTCTCGGAGAACATGCGGAGGTCTTTCACCTGATACTTCAGGTTCGTGATGCGCTCGATGCCCATGCCGAAGGCGTAGCCTGTGTAGATGCTGCTGTCGATGCCGTTCGCGTCGAGCACGGCGGGGTCAACCATGCCGCAGCCGAGTATCTCCACCCAGCCCGTGTGCTTGCAGAAGGAACAGCCCTTTCCGCCGCAAAGATGGCAGCTGATGTCCATTTCCGCGCTTGGCTCCGTGAAGGGGAAGTAGCTGGGACGGAGGCGTATCTTCGTGTCGGCTCCGAACATCTCCTGTGCAAAGAGCAGGAGCACCTGCTTGAGGTCGGTGAAGCTGACGTTCTTGTCGATGTAAAGCCCCTCGACCTGATGGAAGAAGCAGTGTGCACGGGCGCTGATGGCTTCGTTGCGATAGACGCGGCCAGGGCAGATGACGCGGATGGGGGGCTGGGTGCTCTCCATGACGCGAGCCTGCACGCTGCTGGTGTGGGAGCGCAGGATGATGTCGGGGTGCGCCTCGACGAAGAACGTGTCCTGCATGTCGCGGGCGGGATGGTCGTCGGCAAAGTTCATGCTGCTATAGACGTGCCAGTCGTCCTCCACCTCGGGGCCGTCGGCCAGTGTGAAACCGAGGCGGCTGAAGATATCGACGATTTCGTTCTTGACAATCGTCAGCGGGTGGCGCGAGCCAAGGGCGATGGGATAAGGTGTGCGCGTGAGGTCGATATTCGAAGCGCCAGCGGCAGCCGTCTCCCCCGCGCCCTGCTTCAGGGCGTTTATCTTCTCCTGCGCAAAGTTCTTGAGTTCGTTGATTTTCATGCCCACCTCTTTCTTCTGGTCGGCAAGCACGTTTCTGAAGTCGTTCATCAGCAGGGAGATTTCACCCTTCTTGCTCAGGTACTTGATGCGCAGTGCCTCCGCCTCCTGAGCGTTCTTTGCTTCCAGGGCGGATATTTCCTGCATTAGCTGTTCTATTTTCTGTAACAACATGATGATTTACGATTTATTTACGATTTGACTATTTACGATTTACTATTTATTTACGATTTGATGATTTACGATTTTACCTGCTTGGTTTTTGATTTGCGTGCAAAAGTACAAAATAATTCTTAATTCTTGACTCTTAATTCTTAATTTCTTTGTACCTTTGCACGATTTTAAGTCATTACATGCAGAATGAGCATTAAATGTAAGGCAATTTGGCTCTTTGTGGCGGTCGTTGCGATGCTTTCATGCGGAGGGAAAGGGACAGACACCTCCCCCACCTCATCCCTCGAAACAGAAGAGGAGAGCCTGGACAGCATCCCCCTCCAGGAGGAGATTGAGGAAGAGCCTTTCCTCGTGGAGGAAGGCAATCCGCAGCTGGACGGCATCTTCAACGACTTCCTCTTTGCCTACCTCCACAGCCGCACCCTGCGCCGCGAACGCACGGCAAAGCCTCTGCGACTGGAACATCCCGAGCGGCCGGCAGAAATGCTCGAGCAGTTCGATGCCGAGTTCGAGTTCGGCTTCCTCTCCGGCGAATACTTCACGACGCTCTACGGCAACGTCCGGCAAATGCAGGCCGAGGACGACGAGGAGCTGGAGGAAGACTCCATCGTCAGCCTGCAGCGCATCAACCTCAACGACGGCACCATCCGCAACTTCCAGTTCCTCCGCGAGGAAGGGCGCTGGCAGCTGGACGGCATCCTCGAGGCGACATTCCAGGACGACGACCTCTGCGACTTCCTCACCTTCTATGCCCAGTTCTGCACGGACAGCCTCTTCCAGGCACAAGCCATCGCAGACCCCCTGCGCATCGTCATCCAGGACACGGAGGACGAGGAGGGGAGCATCGACGGCATCATCGATGCCGACCAGTGGCAGACCTTCTGTCCCGAGATGCCGAGCGGCATCATCTCCAACATACGCAAGGGACAGAGCTACGGCGGAAACAGAATCGTGCTACGCAAGAGCGGCCTCTCCAACGGACTGCAAGAGGTCTTCACCTTCACCCGCGAGAGGGGAAACTGGCGACTCACCAAGTATGAAAATTGATAACACTTTTGGCATTGACGCACAATGCCGCGAACTCATCACCTACGACTCGGAGCAGACCCTCCGAGAGGCTCTGGCACGCATCCATAGCGTGCACAAGGGTTTACCCCTTTTGCACATCGGCAGCGGCAGTAATCTCCTGTTCCTCAGCGACTACAACGGCATAGTGTTAAAGTCGTGCATCAAGGGAATCCGGCTCTTGGAAGAGACAACGGACAGCGTGCTCGTCGAGGTGGGTTCCGGCGAGACATGCGACGACTTCATAGCCGAAGCCATCCGTCGCGGCTGGTACGGCATGGAGAACCTCTCTCTGATTCCAGGACAGATAGGAGCCGCCGCCGTGCAGAACATCGGGGCATACGGCGTGGAGGCGTGCGATGTCATCGACAAGGTGCAGGGCATCTCCCTGACGGACGGCACCACGCACACGTGGAAGTGCGCCGAATGCAAGTATGGCTACCGCCAAAGCATCTTCAAGGAAGAGCTGTGGGGCAAATATGCCATCACCCGCGTGACGTTCCGCCTCAGCAGACATTTCGTGCCGAAGCTTCAGTACGGCGGGCTCATGAAGGCCATCGAGCAGGCAGGACTCAGCGACAGCACTCTGACGGCAGAAGAGCTGCGCCAAATCATCATCGGCATTCGCCGCGCCAAGCTCCCTGACCCTGCCGTGCAGGGCAATGCAGGCAGCTTCTTCAAGAACCCCGTCGTGGCACAGGAAAAAGCCGAACAGCTGCTGTCCGAATACCCGGACATGCCGCACTATCCCGCAGGCGAGGGATGGACGAAGCTGGCCGCCGGGTGGCTCATAGAGAAAGCAGGCTGGAAAGGCAGAAGCCTCGGACAGGCCGCCGTGCACGACCGCCAGGCGTTGGTGCTCGTCAACAAGGGCGGCGCGACGGGCAAGGACATCCAAAGGCTCTGCGAAGCCGTCAGGAAGGATGTCGCCACACAATTCGGCATAGAGCTCTCGCCGGAAGTCAATCTAATTGACAATTGGACAATTGGACAATCTGACAATTAAATCGTAAAATTGTGAAATTGTAAAATTGTGAAATGAAGATAACATTCCTTGGGACAGGCACAAGCATTGGGGTGCCGCAGATAGGATGCAGATGCGAAGTCTGCACCAGCAGCGACCCTCGCGACCGCCGTATGCGTGCATCGGCACTCTTTGAGGAGGGCGACACGCGGCTCCTTCTGGACTGCGGCCCCGACTTCCGCGAGCAGATGCTGCGCATCGGGATGGACAAGCCTTTGGATGCTGTGCTCATCACCCACGAACACTACGACCATGTGGGCGGCATCGACGACCTTCGTCCCTTCACCTTCGAACGCGACCTGCCACTCTATGCCGACGACTACGCCTGCCGTCACCTGCGCCAGCGCCTGCCCTACTGCCTCGTGAACCACAGCTATCCAGGCATTCCACGCTTGGACTTACAGGAGTTGAAGGAAGGCGACCGGCTACAATTCGGCACCGTCGCAGTCACAGCCCTGCGCGTCATGCACGGCGAGCTGCCCATCCTCGGCTATCGCATCGGCAACGTGGCATACCTCACAGACATGACCGAGCTGTTCGATTCATCTTTACCTTTAATAAAAGACATTAAGCTGCTCATCATCGGAGCCTTGCGCCATACACCGCACAAGACGCACCAGACCGTGGAACACGCCATAGCCTTCAGCCGAAGCCTCGGCAACATTCCCACCTACCTCATCCACATGAGCCACCAAGTCGGCCTCCACGCCATCGAGGAAAAACGTCTCCCTCTGGGCTTCCACTACGCTTACGATGGCCTTGTTGTAGAGATATAGCCTGCTCATTCAAAAGAGCAGTATTATACAAAAAGTGCTCATTCAAAAGAGCAGTTTTTCTTGCGGCAGCTTCAATTCGATTCCACTTTTACCACTTTGAAGTTGAACTCTCCTACTGCACCGCCAGCAGAGGGACCGCTCTGGGGGATGATGTGGCCGCCGTAGGAATCATTTGTGAAATTTTCGTAGTCGATTGTAACACCCTGGCCGCTATAGACGTAACGAGCCACGAACTTGACATAGTAGCTGCCCTCCTTCATCGTCTCTGGTATAGTCAAGTGTCCGACAGGGTCGTCCGCGCCATTGTCATAGCCGTCATAGTTGGTATGCTGCCTGTATTCTTCCACTTCCGCCACTATTTCGTCTGGCACGACGTGACCATCCACATCTTGTACGGCTTTGGCATAGACTGTCCACGAGTAGTCCGTGGCATTGATGAGATGACCGCGCTTGTCCTGATGGGCTGTAATGTGAAGGACGTCGCCAGGATGCACGACGGCATTGCGGGGATTGCCAGGATTCGGGTCGTCATTGACCGTATAGGTGAAGCCAAGCCATGTGGGGCAATAGGATTCCGTATCTGCGCTTGAGCAGGAGAAGAGGCCAGCGGCCATCAAAAGACAAAGGAAAACGTGTTTGCTTTTCATATAAGATTAAGTTTTTTCATTTCTGTATAGAGTCGTTGCACGGGAAGCCCCATGACATTGAAGTAAGAGCCCTCGATGGAAGTGACACCAACGAAGCCTATCCATTCCTGGATGCCGTATGCTCCGGCCTTGTCCAAGGGACGGTATTTCGTGACGTAATGCTCAATCTCCGCATCTGTGAGCTGGGCAAAGGTGACTTGAGAGACGGAGGAGAAGGAAATAGCCCCCCTCCAAACCTCCCCCCGAGGAGGGAGGCTTTCTGCCGCCAATCTCCCCTCCTCCTCGGGGGAGGGGTCGGGGGTGGGGGCTGTTAGCGTCACTCCTGTCACGACCTGATGCGTCCTGCCCGAGAGCTTGCGAAGCATCCGCCGGGCATCTTCCTCGTCTGCGGGCTTTCCCAAAACCTCTCCGTCGAGCCAGACGATGGTGTCGGCGGTGATGAGCAGTTCATCTTCTCCAAGGGTGTATGCCGCAGCTTTCTTGCGGCTGATGTACTGCGGTATCTCCTCCATTGAAAGGCCGTCGGGATAGGACTCATCGACACCCTTCATCACGCGGACTTCATAATCGAAGCCAAGCCCCGAGAGAAGTTCCTTGCGCCGAGGGGAGTTACTTGCTAAAACTATTTTCATCTTTTTAGTCGTTTCACCACATAAATGCTCTTTCGTCTGCCATCCATTTGTTTTGTGCTTTCAGGACTTGCTCTATGACATCGCGGACACAGCCGCAACCGCCATCGCGATGACTGATGTAGGAACAAATGTCGCGTATCTCGGGAGCTGCGTCCCGAGGGCAGCAGGGAACCCCCACCCTACGCATCACCTCATAGTCGGGAATGTCATCGCCCATATAAAGCACTTCGTCTGCCGACAGATTGTATTTGTCGAGCAGCTTCTGCAAATCAATGGTTTTAAGGGAACTGCCCATATAGATGTCCTCGATGCCTATGTCCTTATAACGCCGGAGAATGGACTCCTCGAAGGCTCCCGTGATGATGGCCACACGATAGCCCAGCTTCACGGCAAGATGCAAAGCATAGCCATCCTTGACGCTGGCTGTGCGAAGCAGTTCGCCATCGGCACTTACAGAGATTGTCCCGGAACTGAGGACACCGTCCACATCAAAGACGAGCGCCTTTATCTTTGTCAAGTCGTAGTTAATCATCAAGCAATTTACTATTTTACTATTTACGATTTACGATTTATTTACGATTTTGTTATTTAACGATTTCCCATTCACTGGCTCTGCAAATAGCCCAATAGTCAAATAGTACATAAATAGGACTCCGCGACTACAATCGCGCCTTTGTTCTAAAGAATCAAAGAAATCGTAAATCGTTAAATCGTAAATTTCCCGAGGTGTACCCGTTCCCACTTCAGCCGCTCTTCATTCTGGGGCTTGCGCTCCATACCCTTGTGGCCGACGGCAACGATGCACACGACTCCCCGCTCTTCGGGGATGCCGAGCAGGGACTTCACAATCTCTTCTGCCGGACGCCCATCGGCAGTCTGCCTGTTGCGCACCTGTATCCAGCAGGCTCCCAGCCCAAGGTCTTCGGCTTGAAGCAGGATATGCGTCGCTGCCACAGAAGCGTCCTCAATCCACACATCGCTCACAGCCGGGTCGGCAAGCACGACGATGGCAAGCGGAGCACCCGCCAAGAAGTCGCTGCCCATCTGCTTGCACTGGCTCAGGGCAGCAAGCATCTCCTTGTCCTCCACCACGATGAACTCATAGCTGTGAAGCCCCTTACTGCTGGGTGCCATCAGCGCAGCGCGGAGCAAGAGCTTCACGTCGTCGCCGCTCAACAGCTCGTCCGTAAACTGACGCATACTGCGCCTCGTCTTTATCAATTCGCTAAAGTCTTTCATGTCTTTTTTATGTGTTTCGGGGACAAAGGTACAAAAAAGTTATGGGATGATATACAAAAAACGCCACTTTCTTCGTTATTATATAAGATGAAACGTTTCTTCTTATTCTTTTTGCCTCTTCTGTGGGGCATAACGAGCATATCTGCACAAGAGCAAGAGCAGCCCGATACGGCAAAAGTGCACCTGAAAGGCAGGGTGGTCGATGAGAGCCAAGACCCTGTTGCCCTTTGCCAGGTGCGCATCGAGGGACAGCCCTTCGGCACAACAGCTTCGCTCGACGGACAGTACAAGCTGTCGTTTCAGACGGCAGACAGCGTTGTCGTCGTCTATAGCATGATAGGCTACGAGACCCGAAAGCGTGTGCTCAAGAAGCCCAAAGGCAACCTGACGCTCAACATCGTGATGCGCGAAAGCGGCAAGGAGATGGCAGAGGTGACGGTGGCAGAGACGCGCCGGCAGATGGGCGCGATGCAGGAACTCAACAAGAAAGACCTGAAGCGGATGCCAAGCACCTCGGGCAATGCCGTCGAAGAGCTTGTCGCCACGCAAGCGGGTGTCAGCTCGCACAACGAACTCAGCAGCCAGTACAACGTCCGAGGCGGCTCCTTCGACGAGAACTGCGTCTATATCAACGGCGTGGAAATCTATCGCCCCATGCTCGTCAGCAGCGGGCAGCAGGAAGGTCTCTCCGTCATCAACAGCGACATGGTGGAGAAAATCAACTTCTCCGCAGGTGGCTTCGAGGCAAAGTACAGCGACAAAATGTCCAGCGTGCTCGACATCACATACGCTCATCCCGAGCGACTCGAAGCATCCGCGACCGCCAGTCTGCTCGGAGCAAACGTCTATGTCGGCTACGGCACTTCCCCTAAAGCTGGGCGCGGGGAATTCTCTTTCAGCAACGGACTGCGATACAAGACCAACCAATACCTGCTTGGCAGCCTTGAGACAAAAGGCGAGTACAAGCCAAACTTCCTCGACTACCAAGCCTACTTGCGTTGGGCACCATCGAAGGACTGGACTTTCGATGCCATCGTCTATATCAATCGCAACAACTACAACTTCACGCCGACAGACCGCGAAACGAAGTTCGGCACAATGGACGACGTGAAGAGCTTCAAGGTCTATTTCGACGGAAAGGAGGAGGATCAGTTCCAGACCCTCTTCGGCACTATCCGTGCAGCTCGCAGGCTTGGGGAGTCAAGCTCCATCTGCCTCACAGCATCGGCATTCAACAACAGGGAGAAAGAGACATACGACATCCAAGGACAATACTGGCTCAACGAGACAAACGGCGACGAACAGCTTGGCGTGGGTTCCTACATGGAACACGCCCGCAACTTCCTCTACAGCAACGTCCAGACAATAAAGCTCAACTACGACCTGAAGAAGGGACACCACCTGATGCAGGCTGGCTTGGGCTGGAAGCACGAGAAGGTGCGCGAGAACAGCAACGAATGGGAGTACCGCGACAGCAGCGGCTACAGCGTGCCGCATACTGGCACAGACCTCCAAATCATCTATAACATGCGTGCCAAGAACACCATCAACGGAAACCACCTTGAACTATACGCCCAAGACACATACCGCAAAGAAAGCAACATGGGCATTCTCAGCCTCAATTACGGCATGAGACTCAGCTACTGGGGATGGAACAAGGAATGGCTCTTCAGCCCGCGTGTCAGCATGGGTTTCGTCCCGTCAAGCAACGACAACTTCACCTTCCGCCTTGCAGCAGGTCTCTACAACCAGCGTCCCTTCTACAAGGAATTGCGCGACACCGTGACCATAGCAGGCAACACCACCGTACAGCTCAACCGCAACATCAAGTCGCAGCGCAGCTTCCAAGTCGTTGCCGGCATGGAGTATAAGTTCAAGATAGCCAACCGACCTTTCAAATTCACAACCGAAGCCTATTACAAGGCACAATGGAAACTCAACCCCTACAACGTGGACAACCTGAAGATTGTCTATTACGGCAACAACTGCGCAACGGGTTATGTCGTGGGTGCCGACTTCAAGCTCTACGGTGAGTTCGTGCCAGGAACGGATTCATGGATTAGCTTCGGAGTGATGAAAGCAAGCATGAAGCTGAACGGACAGACAATCCCGCAGCCCACCGACCAACGCTACAACATCAACCTTTTCTTCACCGACTATTTCCCTGGCACAACCCGCTGGAAGATGAGCCTCAAGGCAAGCTTTGCCGGCGGACTCCCATTCGGACCGCCACACACAGGATTGGAGCGCAATGCCTTCCGCGCACCTGCCTACCGTCGCTTCGACATCGGCATGAACTACCGCCTCATCAACAACGAAGACCGCCACATGCGCCGCTGCAATTTCCTGCGTAACATCTGGCTGGGCGTCGATTGTTTCAACATCTTCGGACTCGACAACGTCAGCAGCTACTATTGGATAACCGACATCAGCAACCACCAGTATGCTGTGCCAAACTACCTGACCGGACGCATGATAAACGGCCGCGTCTTGATTGAACTCTAATCCCCAGCTACATATTCTTCAGCTGCATCATGTGGACAGCGACAAGGGCTGCTGTCTCTGTGCGCAACCTGCTCTTGCCAAGGCTGACACCGCGATAGCCATGCTGCATGGCAAGGTGCACTTCCTCGATGCTGAAATCACCTTCCGGGCCTATAAGCACAGTTGTCGGAACACCTGGCCGAAGGACATCAAAGAGGAAAAGAGAATTGCACGACTGTAATTCTTCATTCTTAATTTTTAATTCTTCATTTGCATGGCAGTGGCAAATGAACTTGTCGCCTTCGCGCTCCTGTTTGATGAAGTCGCGGAAACGCATCATCCTGTTGAGTGTCGGTTTCCATGCCTTGTGGCTCTGCTTCATGGCCGAGACAAGAATCTTGTCGATGCGTTCCTCCTTTACCACCCGCCTCTCGCTGAACTGGCAATCGAGGAAGGTCAACTCGTCGAAGCCTATCTCAGTCGCCTTCTCTGCAAACCACTCTACCCTATCCATTAGCTTCGTAGGTGCCATTGCCAGATGGAGATGCCCCTGCCAAGCAGGTTCCTGTGGCAGCGTCTCTTCTATGCGATAAAGGCAGCGATGTCCTGTAGCAGCTGTGATGATGGCGCGATAGTATGTACCGCAGCCATCCATCAGCCACATCTCATCGCCAACTTGCATCCGAAGCACCTTCACGGCATGATGGGCTTCCTCCTGAGGCAATTCACCACTAATCAGCGGGTCATAAAAGTAACGCTCCTCCTTCATTTAGGATTATGCTTGTACCTAAAGAGTATTGCAAACAAGACTGCGACTACAAGCGCATAGCATGAGAATATCCACCAGCAGGTTGTCCAGTCGCCAAGCGTGTAGAAGTTGCCGTTAACGACTTCACCGTGCGTGTAATAATTCACCACCTGTCCGGCAAGCAGCATACCTATCGATGCGCCCAAGCCGTTGGTCATCATCATAAAGAGCCCTTGCGCGCTGCTGCGGATGTTCAGGTCGGTCTCTTGGTCAACAAACAACGAACCGCTGATGTTGAAGAAGTCAAAGGCAATGCCATAAACAATCATCGACAGGATAAGCAGGATGACTCCGGGAAACCCTGGGTCGCCTATTGCAAAGAAGCCGAAGCGGAACACCCAAGCAAACATCGACATCAGCATCACTGTCTTGATGCCGAAACGCTTCAGGAAGAAGGGTATGAGCAAGATGCACAAGGTCTCGGACATCTGCGAGAGAGAGATAAGAGTGTTGGCATGTTGCACACCGAAGGTGTTTGCAAACGCTTCTTCTGCGCCAAAGGATGCGATGAAGGGATTGGCATAGCCGTTAGTAATCTGCAATGCGGAGCCTAACAGCATAGAGAAAATAAAGAAGATGGCCATCTTCCTCTGCTTGAACAATGTAAATGCACGCAGCCCTAAAGCATCGACGAGACTGGCTGTCTTCTTCGACTTGTCTATCTTACATGCAGGCATCGTCAACGCATAGAAGGCCATGATTATGCTAAGGACACCTGAAACGGCAAACTGCCAAGGCTTGTCCTGCAAACCACTCCAGTCAACACAAAGCATCGAGATAATGAAACCGATAGTTCCCCATACTCGGATAGGCGGGAATGACTTCACCGTGTCCAAACCAGCGCCCTCCAATGCAGCATACGCCACACTATTAGTCAATGCTATGGTCGGCATATAAAAAGCAACACTGAGCGTATAAAGTCCGAACAGCGTAGCGAAATTGGCGTTTGCACCTGCGCTGTTGCCGTAGAATGCAGCAGCACACATGGCAATGCCTGCAATAAGCTGACACAAGGAAAGAGTTTTCTGCGCCTGAATCCAGCGGTCAGCTACAATGCCCATCAAGGCAGGCATGAACAGCGACACGAAACCTTGCACACTATAAAAATAAGATATGTAGTCCCCTAATCCCGCAGTAATGAGATAACGAGACATACAGGTCAGATAAGCTCCCCAGATGGCAAACTCAAGGAAATTCAGAATGGTAAGACGTACTTTGATGTTCATAATATCATTTACTATTTAACGATTTACTATTTACAATTTTCACTTTTCACTCAACATACAGCACCAGCCCCTTCAGGTACTCCCCTTCGGGATGATAGATGTTGATGGGATGGTCGGCTGGCTGATGCAGCTGGTGCAGGATGCGAACCTTGCGGCGAGCCAATGCAGCAGCCGTGAAGACTGCCATGCGGAACTGGTCTTTATTGACGGCTTGCGAGCAGCTGAACGTGAAGAGGATGCCGCCGGGCTGTATCATCTCGAAAGCCTTGGCGTTGAGCTTCGTGTAGCCGCGAAGGGCATTCTTCAAGGCATCCTTGTGCTTGGCAAAAGCTGGCGGGTCGAGGATGATGAGGTCATAAAGGTATTTACCATTTGACCATTTACCATTTACCATTTCCTCCCCCTTTAAGGGGGAGTTAGAGGGGGTCCTCTCCATGAACTTGAAGGCATCCTCGGCAAAGGCTTTGTGGCGTTGGTCGCCGGGGAAGTTAAGCGCAATGTTGGCATTGACAAGCTCAATAGCCTTGGCACTGCTGTCAACAGAATGCACCAGCTCTGCCCCACCCCGCATGGCATAGACACTGAAGCCGCCGGTGTAGCAGAACATGTTGAGCACCTTGCGCCCCTTTGCGTAATGCTCCACGAGGGAACGGTTGTCGCGCTGGTCAACGAAGAAGCCCGTCTTCTGCCCCTTGAACCAGTCGATGTGGAACTTCAGGCCGTTTTCGTATGCCACGTCATCGCCTGTCTCGCCGTAGAGGAAGCCGTTCTCCTGTCCGAGCTGTGCCTTGAAGGGAAGCGTCGTCTCGCTCTTGTAATAGATGGCTTTAAGGCTGTCGCCCATCACTTCCCTTAGAGCCGTAGCCAGTTCATTCCGGACGACATGCATCCCGACGCTGTGCGCCTGCATGACTGCCGTCGAGCCGTAGATGTCGATGACAAGCCCTGGCAGATTGTCGCCCTCGCCATGAACAAGGCGATAAATGTCATTGTATTTACTATTTAACGATTCACTATTTACGTTTTTCTCTTGGCAGGCCACGCCGATGGCCCGACGCACATCGAGTGCCGCTGCAAGCCGCTTCTGCCAAAAGGTTTGGTCGATGCGTTGCCGTTTGAAGGTCAGCACGCGGACGGCAATGCTGCCTATCTGCCAATGGCCGATAGCGAGGAAACGGCCGTCGGAAGCCAATATTTCGACGAGGTCGCCTTCTTCAAGAGAAGCATTCTCTGCCTCCCCTTCCAGAGGGGTGACTTCCGTGTGATGAATAGCACCAGAGAATATCCACGGATGGAATCGCCCGAGGCTCTCCTCCTTGCCCTTACGAAGAACTATCTTCTTATTAAATTCATAATTCATAATTCACAATTCATAATTAGGAGTGGTAGCTAATTTTTCACTCTTCACTTTTCACTTCCAGTTCAAACCCTTCCTCCTGCATACGCTTCATTTCCCTGTAAAGCTGTATGCAAGCCCATGCATCTGTAGCAGCATACAGCTTCTGTGCTTCATTTAGATTGTCGGCATCCCAGTTGGAGAGCTGCTGGCCTTTGCTTATCTTCTGTCCGAAGATGTTGGCATAGAGCTTCTGCAGACTCATGTCTTGAATCCCCATCTCTTTTGCAAGATTTTGCAAATCGATGAACGTGCCGGCATTGAATCGTTCGCGCTGGTTCAAAGAATGCAAATCATCGTGCAACGAAAGACCCACTTTGGTAATCTTCCTGTCTTCGAGCAACTTTATAAGGCATTGCGGCATTCCTAATTGATTGAGGCGGAAAAGGAAACAGACATCCTCGGTGCACACCTGCAATAGCGACACTTTGTTCAATTTGCCCCGGACAAACGAAGGTCTGGTCTCTGTGTCAAAGCCAAGCAAGGATTGCCTCATAAGGTATTGAACGGCTCGCGCCGCTTCGTCCTCACTGATGACAACCTGAATCTTTCCCGGGAAAAGAACTCGGGGCAAATCTGCAATGAGACGCTTGTCGTATTTGTCAACTATCTTCTTCATCTGCAGCAATACTCATACTATAGCGGATGCGGTGCAACTGCCTGAGCGTGTCAAGCAACGTCTGTCCCCAATATATCTCAAAGTTTTCACGCAACTGCCAAAGAGCATCGGGCATACACGACTCCAAACGCTGCTGATAGACAGCCACGAAGTTGCGAAGTGCCTGATACAAGTCGGCAAGCCCCTCGCTGACCGAGCACCAACGGCTCTCTTCCGTCTGCATGTCCTCGTCCCAGACCAACATCTCATATTCATCATGCTTGCGCAGCAAACGATAGGCACAGGAACGGATATAGTTATAATCTTCCTCCGTCACCTGGTCGTCAGGCACAAAAGCGCCATCTGTTTCCACTTCTGGCAGCAGCTGCATTTTCATGTAAACAAGCGGCAACAACTTGAGCAAGGTTTCAACCAGTTCATTTTCCGCCCGGTTCTCGCACTTCTCCATAAGTGCACAATACTCGGCAGCCACTGTGACGAACTCTAAGGTGTCGTGCGCATATATAGGGTTCTGCTTCGGATTTGCCATTTCTCTGTTTTCGTTCTTATTTCGCGCAAAGGTACGACTTTTTTTTCACAATGCAGGGAAAACGGCATATTTTTATAGGCTTCTTTCCCATATCCCTGCAAGGCTCATATCCCTGCAACGACTTCAATCTCGACCAAAGCACCCTTCGGCAGCGTCTTTACGGCAACGGCAGACCTGGCAGGATATGGCTCTGTGAAAAACTCTCCATAGACAGCGTTCATGTCTGCAAAGTCGTTCATGTCTGCCATGAACACCGTAGTTTTCACCACATCACCCATCGTCAGCCCGGCTTCTTCCAGAATAGCCTTCACATTGAGCAGCGATTGACGGGTTTGTTCCTTGATGCCACCCTCTGCAAACACTCCGGTAGCAGGGTCAATAGGAATCTGGCCAGAGGTATAGACAAGATTCCCCACTTGGATAGCCTGACTGTAAGGCCCTATTGCAGAAGGTGCCTTTGTTGTACTAATCACTTTCTTCATATCGCAAAAACATTAAGTATTGTAATAATGATGGCAAAGTTAGTAATAATTCCACAATTACGCATAATTCAGTCATCCCTTTTTAATAAGATTTAACCCAAATCGGTCATTAGTTGTTTTCAAGTTATGATGTGACTGGAAGCCAATACAGCAAAGTAATCGGGGACAATGCGCCGTAAAATCTCACAGAGCGAGCCACCAAACCTCACAGACTGTGCTACAAAACTTCACAGAGCGTGCTTACAAATTATTTTCAAGCTTTGGAAATATATTATCAAGCCTTGAAAATATATTTTCACGCCTTGAAAATAATTATATAACGAGCCTAAAAGACTTTTATGCCATTTTATCAGGAAGTTTATATCGCGTTTTTCGAGAGTTTGTTCCCTGTTGGTAAGTAATATGCTTTCACCATATCCAATGCGCTGAAACTACTATTGCAGCTCAACAATCTGGTCTATCATTTCACAACTATTTGATG
>Ga0265298_10004595_pt1 | contig 17581 bp, 17 predicted proteins | sample AusTroGonzalo_MG_3_FD_193486 | JGI IMG/M metagenome (GOLD analysis project Ga0265298, IMG submission 193486) | Bovine rumen microbial communities from tropical cattle in Woodstock, Queensland, Australia - Gonzalo_01 | ecosystem: Host-associated > Mammals > Digestive system > Stomach > Rumen ... | reverse complement strand
CTGGCTGCTCTGTGGGATCTTACCAACTATGCGCTGAAGCGTTTCCGCGAGGAAGGCTTTGAGATTGGCGAGACAGAAAGCCCCATCATCCCCCTGTATGTAAGAGATACCCGCAAGACCTTCATGGCTGTGGCTATGGCATTCGAGGAGGGCGTATTCATCAACCCCGTAATTCCACCAGCATGTGGTCCTCAGGACACATTGGTACGTTACGCACTGATGGCAACCCATACACATGAGCAGGTTGACCTTTCAGTTCAGAAACTGAAGAAAGTCTTCCAGCAGTTGGGCGTACTGAAATAAAGAGAACACCATAACAAAAATATGTAGGCATCTAATCAAAACGATAGATGCCTACTTTTTTATCTACAAGATAAGATCTTATTCTGCTACGGCAAAGATGGTCTTGATGCCTTTTATCTTCTGCCCCTTGATGCGAGCCAAAAGCCCTTTGGTTGCACTTCTCTCCACTGCCACATAGGACCATTGCGGCAAAACGTCAATACGTCCTATCTGCTTTCCATCCAAACCGCCAACTTTTGACAGGAAACCCAGGATATCTCCCCTACTTATCTTATCCTTCTTACCCTTACCTATATATATAGTGGCCCATAAGGGCAAAGATGGCAAAGCCATATTCTTAGGTAACTGAAACTTTCCGTCAGTGAGTTCTGCATATTCCGGCAATGTCTCCTCGGGCCCTAACAACAGAAAGGCATTGCCCACATTCTCCCAACGGGCTGTACGTCCGTTACGGTGAATGTAAGACTCCTCGTCAATCGGAAGATGATAATGAATGATATTATCAACATCAGGGATATCCAGACCACGTGAGCCCAAATCCGTACACACAAAAACATTACGGGAGCCATTCACAAAGGAATACAGGGCACGTTCGCGATCGCGTTGCTCCATACCGCCATGAAAGATATTTGCCATTATACCCTCTGATGCCAGATAGGCACCTATACGTTCTACACTCTGCCTATGATTGGCAAAGACAAGGCTCTTCTGAGTGCCTAATGTACAGAGCAGACGCTTCAAGGTAGAAAGCTTATCCTTTTCTGGTGACAGCACACTGCGGATAGATATACGGGAAGAAACAGGTTCTTCTTCATCCAGATAAGAGAGACGGCAATAATCAGATGTGCCTACAAAGTCAGGAATAGCAGGACAATCCGTAGCGGAAAGAAGGATGCGCCTCTCAACGGCTTTCAGTTCACCAAGTATAGCTTGCATATCTTCCTGGAATCCTAACTCCAGACTCTTGTCGAACTCATCAATAACAAGATTTGTAACAGTCTCCGTATTGATATTCTGCTTACGGATATGATCCAGTATTCTGCCTGGAGTTGCAATGATAAGATGAGGACGCAAGCCATTTATCTGCCTGTGTTCATCCATAGCGGGTCTGCCACCGTAGCACGCCAGCACCCGAACCTCCGAGCAGATACGCTTTACCACATCAACAGTCTGTATAGCCAATTCTCTGGAAGGCACAAGCACCAAAGACTGCAGGACGTCTTTCTTTGAATCCATCAACTGCAGCAAGGGCAGCATATAAGCCAGTGTCTTGCCTGAACCCGTAGGACTGAGCAACACCAATTGGCGCTCCTTACGTACCATCTGCAACATTTCCTGTTGCATAGGATTCAAGAACTCAACACCGAGTTTTGAAACATCGTATTTCATGTAAAAACTTATCTCAAGAAATAATCAACCAGGAAGTAAACACCTAAGGATACAATCCATCCTATGAATACCTTTCCTGTGATGAATTTAAAATACCACCATATACCTACTCCGTCATGCTTCATCAGCGCATAGCCCGATGTTGAGCCTATAGGCAGCAGACAACCGCCTACACATCCGCTTAAGGCAACAAGGTGCCAATACTGACCGTTCTGGGCAAAGGCTGCCACATAATCAGGCATAGAGTTCTGAACATCTATGATGGGGAATATGGATATAGAAGTCATTACCAAAGCAATGTTATCCATCACAGCACTTATAACGCCCACCACAACAGATAACAGATAGATATTGTGTATATAAGTGTCACACAAGACGGCAATATGGCTCATGGCACCTACCTCAATCAGCAGATCCACACACAGGCTGACACCCACAAAGAACATTATCATCTGAATCATCTCGTACTGTAAAGGCCTGTTACCAGACAAGGAGATAGGCTGGGCAGACAGGATACGCTTTCGGTTAAAGACCTCGTTCACAACCCACAAGACACCCAACACGCACAATGCTCCTAAGAACGGGGGCAGCATGGTCAGACGGTAGAATGTAGGCACAAACCACAGACCACCCAAACCCAGGAACAACATGATAGCACGCTGCCAAACTGGCATTGCGGAATCATCACCACGGAAGAATACCCTGGGGCGTTTCAGATCAACATGCTCAGGTAGCATTCTTCCTATCAGATAGGTAGGAATGATTGCTGCCACAATAGTAGGTATAATCAAGGCAGCAGTATAGTTGGTAGGCGTAACTGCACCACGGGTCCAGATCAGCAAGGATGTTACATCACCTATAACACCAAAACAACCGCCACAACTTGTCGCTATCACAACAACAGCACCCAGAATACAACGCTGCTGAGGATTGATAACCAATTTACTTAATACAGTAAGCATGATAACAGCTGAAGACAGGTTATCCAAGTTGGCACTCAGTCCGAAGCTACAGGCTGCCAGAATCCACGTTAAATGCCATTTGCTCTTGACCCTGCACCAGTTAACCATAAAGTCAAAGCATTCGTTAGAGGCAAGAACCTCTACAATAGCCATTGTTGCAAGCAGGTACATAACTATACAGCATAGCTGTACCATGTGCTTCACAAAGACATGCTGATAGATGTATTCGTTCACCGCACGTACACTATAGACCTCATCGCCCAGGTAATTCATAAAGTCAATACCATGCAACGACTGAATGTAATGTGGACCCACACACATATACATTACCCATCCGCACACACCACAGAACAGAGCTACCGTGGCCTTGTTGATTCTGGTTATATGCTCAGTACAGATCAGAGCATATCCGAATAACATCAAAATTACAATTGCTATGGTCATAATAAAGTCTATTACGTACAGATTACGAATTTTGCTTATGCAAAGGAAACAAAATTCTTTCACTTATCAAAGCAATCTTTTGTAAATTCATACAAAATTACTAATTTTGCACCTATCATGAAGATATTAAAGACATTCATATTATCATTCTTGCCTGTCTGCCTATATGCGCAGAAAGTGGAATTGAAGGTGCAAGACAACTTCGATGAGATAGTCGTTGAGCAAACCCAGACAGAGTTGAAACCCGGCTGGACAGTCTTTGACATTAAGATGAAAGACAAGCTGGTTCATTACCTGAACGGTGCCCATGCCATGCAGATGACAAGAGACAATATGCCCCAGTTCCACATCATACCGGGGAAGGACGAGGTACTGGCAGATTACGCCATCATCCGCCTGCAAAGCAAGAAATACTATCGCAAACTACCTAAGAGTAGCGTACGCGAAAACGAATACAAGAGAATAGAACCTGCAGACTTCTATATAAAATCCGACGGAGACAATGGTTTCATCTGTCAGCCGTTGGAAGCATTGGCAAGGGGTGAGTACATCATACTGAACCTGAGCCAGCCACCTATCGGACCTCTGCAAGACTTAAAGGTCTATCCCTTTATGGTTCCATAACAGATTGCTAACAATAATGGCTGATTCTTGCACAAAACACAAGATTTCAGCCATTTTTGATTACATTATATTTGCCATAAAAATAAATTGCATTAACTTTGCATCGGTATTCATGTATTTAAGGTAAAAGATGAAATCATTCAAGGTTAATGACGAAGGCTTTTACGGTCAATACGGTGGGGCATATATCCCAGAGATATTATACAAAACGGTAGAAGACCTAAAAGCACAGTATCTCTCTATCATTGAGAGCGAGGAATTCCTAAAGGAGTATTATCAATTGCTGCGCGACTATGTCGGTCGCCCTTCTCCACTCTATTACGCCCGTCGTATGAGTGAGAAATACGGCTGTCAGCTGTACCTGAAACGTGAAGACCTAAACCATACAGGAGCCCACAAGATTAACAATGCCATTGGTCAGATTCTTCTTGCCCGCAGGATGGGAAAGAAGCGTATCATTGCCGAGACAGGAGCCGGACAGCATGGTGTGGCAACAGCAACCGTCTGTGCCCTCATGAATATGCCTTGCCGTGTTTACATGGGTGCCCTGGATGTTGAACGTCAGCACGTCAATGTAGAGCGCATGCGCATGCTGGGTGCCGAAGTTTTCCCTGTTCAGAGCGGAAACAAGACGCTGAAGGATGCCACCAACGAAGCCATTCGCGACTGGTGCTGCCATCCCTCAGACACATTCTATATCATTGGCAGCACCGTAGGCCCTCACCCCTACCCCGAGATGGTTGCCAAGTTGCAAAGCGTTATCAGCCAGGAAATAAAGTTCCAGTTGAAGGAGAAGATAGGACGTGAATACCCTGATTATCTGATTGCCTGCGTAGGCGGCGGAAGCAATGCTGCAGGTACTATCTACCATTATCTGGATGACGAACGCGTGAAGCTGGTATTAGGCGAAGCCGGCGGAAAAGGTAAGGACACAGATATGACAGCTGCCTCCCTGCACGTGGGAAGCGTTGGCATTCTGCACGGCAGTCGCATCAAGGTTATGCAGACAGAGGACGGACAGATTATAGAGCCCTATAGCATCAGCGCCGGACTGGATTATCCCGGTACAGGACCTATGCATTGCAACCTGTACGAGACCGGTCGTGCCAAAGTTTATTCCATTGATGACAAGGAGGCCCTGCAGGCAGCCTTTGAGCTGACACGCCTGGAAGGCATCATCCCCGCCCTCGAGAGTAGCCACGCCTTGGCCATTCTGCCCAAGATGAAGTTCAAGAAGGAAGACGTGGTAGTACTTACCGTCAGCGGTCGCGGCGACAAGGACCTGTCTACCTACCTTTCCCATAAAGACGAGATTGATTATGACGCAATATAATTATCACACAGCCAGCCGTAAGATTCTCGGCGACCTGATAACGCCCGTCAGTGCCTACCTGAAACTGAGGGATGCCTATCCGCAGAGTGCCCTGATGGAGAGTTCCGACTATCACGGGGGCGAGAACGCCAAGTCGTTCATTGCCGTTCACCCCATAGGAAGTGTCAGTATAGAACATGGCATGGGCATCTGTAAATACCCTGATGGAAAGACTACACAAACTCCTGTCAGTGAATCATTTACATCTGCCGACCTAATCAATCAGTTCATAGGTTCTTTCTCTATCACAGGACCCGACAGCAACTATTGCGGTTTGTATGGATACACCTCGTTCAACGCTGTCCGTTACTTCGAAAATATCAACGTTAAAGACGAGACGCAGTCTCTGAATGATGCGCCCGACCTTATATATATACTGTACAAGGATGTCATTGTCTTCGACCATTTCCGAAACGAGCTAACGCTCATAGAAATGCTGGCAGATGGCGAAGAGGATGATTTGGATGTACTGGAGCGTGATGTCAACAACCGTCCCTACCAGACATATGATTTCCATCCTGTAGGTGACTTCTGGAGCACGCTAACTGATGACGAGCATCGCGAGAACATCCGTCGCGGCATTGCCCACTGCCTTAGAGGCGATGTATTCCAGATTGTGCTCTCCCGTCGTTTCAAACAGCGTTACGAGGGTGACGATTTCAAGCTCTATCGTGCCCTGCGCAGTATCAACCCCAGCCCTTACCTGTTCTACTTCGACTTCGGCGGCTTCCGCATCTTCGGTTCAAGTCCTGAGACACATTGCCGCATAGAGGGACGCCGTGCCTATATCGACCCCATTGCAGGAACAACCAAGCGTACGGGCGATGCAGAGACAGATCGCAAGAATGCCGAGTATCTGCGCAACGACCCCAAGGAGAATGCCGAACATGTGATGCTGGTGGATCTGGCACGTAACGACCTGAGCCGCAACTGCCACAATGTGAAGGTTGATTTCTACAAGGATATGCAGTTCTACAGCCATGTCATTCATCTGGTGAGCCGTGTCAGCGGCGAGCTGGACGAAGGGGCTGATTCCATTCAGGCATTTATTGACACCTTCCCTGCCGGCACCCTGTCCGGAGCGCCCAAGGTTATGGCTATGCAGCTGATAAGCAAGTACGAGCCTCACAACCGCGGTGCATACGGTGGCTGTATAGGATTCATCGGTTTCAACAAGAACCTGAATCAGGCTATCACCATCCGAACCTTTGTGAGTCGTAACAACGAGCTCTGGTTCCAGGCCGGAGGTGGTATTGTAGCCAAGAGTGATGTAGAGTACGAGCTACAAGAGGTCAACAACAAACTGGGTGCCTTACGTAAGGCCATTGAAATTGCAGGAAAGTTATGAAAGTAGTTATCATAGACAATTATGATTCCTTCACCTATAACCTTTCACATTTGGTAAAGGAATTGGGGGCCGAGGTTACCGTTCTCAGAAACGATAAGTTCCAGCTCCCTGAACTTCAGCAGTTCGATAAGATTATCCTCTCTCCCGGCCCCGGCATCCCTTGCGAGGCAGGACTGCTGCTGGATGTTATCAAGACATACGCAGGCAAGAAGCCCATCCTGGGCGTTTGCCTGGGTCATCAGGCCATAGGAGAATTCTTTGGGGGCAAGCTCACCAACCTAAGCAGCGTCTTTCATGGCGTAGCCACGCCTGCCAATATCTGTGCCGACGATTACATCTTTGCCGGACTGGACAAGACCATCGAGGTAGGACGTTACCACTCATGGGTAGTGGATACCAATGGTTTCCCTGCCTGCCTGGAGGTCACAAGTACCAGCCCCGAGGGGTATATCATGTCGCTCCGTCATCGCGAATATGACATACGCGGCATCCAGTATCACCCCGAGAGCGTATTAACCAAAGTTGGTAAAATCATCATCAAAAACTGGCTAGAACACTAATGAAACAGTATCTTTCACAACTGATAGAAGGTGCCACCCTCACGCGCGAGGATACACGCTCCATTATGCTGGGCATAACAGAGCAGAAGTACAATGATTACCAGATTGCCGCCCTGCTGATGGCCCTTCAGACAAGAGGCGTTACGGTTGACGAGATGCTTGGCTTCCGTGACGGCTTGCTGGAGACAGGCAAGAGAGTGAACCTGGACGACTATAACACATTGGACATCGTTGGAACAGGTGGCGACGGCAAGAACTCCTTCAACATCAGCACCTGCTCGGCCTTCGTTATAGCAGGAGCCGGATACAAGGTTACCAAGCACGGCAACGGCGGCAGTACCAGCATCAGCGGTGCCAGCAATGTCCTTGCCGGTCACGGTGTTAAGTTCACGGACAACACAGACACCCTGCGCCGTTCACTGGACGAGGCCAACATCTGCTACCTGCATGCTCCCCTCTTTGCCTACGGCATGAAGTTCGTCGGTCCCATCCGCAAGGCACTGGGCATTCCCACCTGCTTCAACCTCTTAGGCCCCTTGGTCAATCCCTGCAACCCCAAGAACTCACTGCACGGAACAGCCAACCAGAGCCAGCAGCGTCTCTACACCAACATCCATCAGAAGATTGGCGACAACTACGGCGTTGTAACCAGCTACGACGGATACGATGAGATTTCACTGACCAGCGGATTCAAAATCAACACCAAGTACTTCGAGAAAGTTTACACTCCCATCGAAATGGGACTCAACTATGTCAAGCCATCCGACATCTACGGTGGCGATACGGCAGAGGAAGCCATGCAGATCTTCGACAACGTGCTCGAGAACAAATGTACCGAGGCACAGAAGAACGTCATCCTTGCCAATGCTGCCTGTGGTATCAGCCTGATGGAGGAAGGCCTGACCATCTCCGAGACCATCAGCAAGGCACGCGAATCCCTAGAGAGCGGCAAAGCCCTTGAGTGTTTCAAGAAATTTGTAGAGATAAATTCGTAAAAAAAGGTTAGAGGTTAGAGTAATATAGGGGCAAGGAGCAAGGAGCAAGGGGCAAGAGAATACCAATAATGCTCAACGCCGAAGGGGTCGCGAGCTGGAAGCGAGAACGAAGTGGCAATGTTCAATGTTCAATGTTCAATGTTCAACGTTCAATGCTCAATGTTCAATGGTCAAGGCTGCGAGTAAGTGAGAGCAATAACAAGCTCGCTTGATTATTGCCGAACGAAAGCAGGCTCGAAACGAAGTTTCAATGTTCAATGGTCAAGGCTGCGAGTAAGTGAGAGCAATAACAAGCTCGCTTGATTATTGCCGAACGAAAGCAGGCTCGAAACGAAGTTTCAATGTTCAATGAAAGATATATTAGAAGAAATAGTTGTCCACAAGCGTATTGAGGTCGCCGGGCAGAAAGAGCAGGTGCCTGCCCGCGAACTTTATGCCATTGTCGAGAAGATGATGGCTGAGGGCGTGGAGGGCAGAAGCATGTCCAAGGCACTCAGCGAAGATGCACACGGCATCATTGCCGAGTTCAAGCGCAAGAGCCCTTCCAAGGGTTGGATAAAGGAAGAGGGCAAGCCCGAAGTGATCCCCCCATCCTACCAGCAGAACGGAGCCGCTGCACTGAGCATCCTCACAGACGAGCAGTACTTTGGCGGCAGCATGGAGTTTGTCAAGACGGCACGCCCCTTGGTGAACATCCCCATCCTGCGCAAGGATTTCATTATAGATGAATACCAGCTCTTCCAGGCCCGTCAGATTGGAGCCGACGCTGTGTTGCTCATAGCTGCCGACCTGAAGAAGCAGGAGGTAAAGTCATTGGCAGCCCTTGCTCACGAGCTGAAGCTGGAGGTACTGTTAGAGATGCACTCCCTAGAGGAACTGGATTATGCCGAGCTGGATGTAGATATGCTGGGCATCAATAACCGCAATCTGGGCACCTTCCATACTGATGTGCAGAACTCCTTCAATATGATTGCACGCCTTCCAGAGGATAAGGTGAAGGTCAGCGAGAGTGGCATTGGCAACCCCGACACCATCAAGCTGCTGCGTCAGGCAGGCTACCGTGGTTTCCTGATGGGTGAGCACTTCATGAAGCAACCCAACCCAGGCCAAGCGCTTGGCGATTTCATTGCCCAGCTATAGCGGTTAGCAGCCCCACCCCGTCCCTTGCCCATCTTCGCAAATGGGGATTCGCTCACCTTTGTGGGGCCGTAGCGACATTCAGTCACTACTCTAAAGACCCCAGTCGCCCAAAGGAGAGGGAGAAAGGTTAGCGGTTAGCGAAATTTTTGAATTTTGAATCTTGAATTTTTGAAAATAAAGGTCTGTGGTATGCGCGAGCCCGAAAACATACGCGCCGTTGAGGAGAAAGTCCACCCCGATATGATGGGATTCATCTTCTGGGAGGGCTCTAAGCGCTGCGTTTCAGAGGTGCCTGCCTACCTGCCTCAGTGCACAAGGGTTGGTGTCTTTGTGAATCCCACAGCAGAATATGTCATAGACCAGGCAAAGGCCTTTGGGTTGGGAGCCATACAACTGCACGGAGGAGAATCTGCCGACTTCTGCCGCACCATAAAAGAGTGCACAGGATTGCCAATTATCAAGGCTTTCAGCGTCAGTGAAGCGGCCGACCTGACCAATACAAGCCAATACGAGGATGTTGCTACGCTCTTCCTCTTCGACACCAAATGCAAGTGTGTAGGCGGTAGCGGCGAGCAGTTCGATTGGGACATCCTGCAGCATTACAAGGGCAACACCCCCTTCCTGCTCTCTGGCGGAATAGGTCCGGGCGATGAGGAGAAAGTCAAGCGATGGCGCCATCCACGCTGGGTAGGCATCGACCTCAACTCCCGCTTCGAGACAGCCCCCGCCCATAAGGACACGGAAGCATTGGCAAAGTTCGTGGGAAAATTATGAAGGCTGCATTATGAATTATGAATTAAGCATTAAAAGAAATGAATCGCATCAATAAAATATTCCAGGAGAAGAACTCAGGACTCCTTTCATTGTATTTCTGTGCCGGTCATCCCACATTAGAGAGCACAGGCAGTATCATCAAGGCAATCGATAGTAACGGCATTGATTTCATAGAAGTGGGCATCCCCTTCAGCGACCCCATGGCCGACGGCCCCGTCATCCAGGATGCCGCCACCAAGGCACTGCGCAACGGCATGACACTGCGCAAGCTCTTCAGTCAGATTACCGAGGTCAGAAAGGAAGGCGTGAAGCTGCCCCTTATCCTGATGGGCTATATGAACCCCATCTACCAGATGGGTTACGAGGCATTCTTCCGCAATTGTAAGGAAGCTGATGTAGATGGTGTTATCATCCCCGACCTCCCCTTCCGCGATTATATGGAAGAGGTGAAGCCCATTGCCGACAAGTACGATATCCGCATTATCATGCTTATCACACCCGAGACTTCCGACGAGCGCATCCGCTTCATCGACGACAATACAGACGGTTTCATCTATATGGTCAGCTCAGCTGCCACAACAGGAGCCCAGAAGGAGTTTGACGAAGCCAAGCAGGCTTATTTCAACAAGGTAAACCAGATGGGACTGAAGCATCCCCGCATGATAGGCTTCGGTATCAGCAACAAACAAACCCTCGAAAGTGCACAGGCAAATGCCGCCGGTGCCATCATAGGCAGCAAGTTCGTCACCTTGTTAGATGAACTGAAAGAACCTCAGAAAGCTGTTTCCGCACTCCTAGAAGCGCTGAAACAGTAAGACCCCACCCCTTTCCCCTTCCGAGGGAGGGAGAAATCATTTGTCTACCCTCGGGGAGTCGGAGGGGGTTGGCTTAAAAATCACCTTCACCTTAACGATGCGGCGCTCGTCCATTTCCATGATTTCGAACGAGAAGCCCTTGTACGCCATCTTCTCATGAAGCTGGGGGAACTCACCTTTTATCTCCAGTAAAAGGCCGGCCAGGGTATCGGCTTCACCCTCTACCTCCTCGAAGTAGTCATCGTCCAGGTCGAACATCTTCATAAAGTCAGCCAGCAGGATCTTAGCCTCGAAGATGTAGGTATTCTGGTTCAGACGCTGATAGGGTTTCTCCTCATCATCGTACTCATCGTTAATCTCACCTACAATCTCCTCTATGATATCCTCCATTGTCACAAGTCCGCTGGTGCCGCCGAACTCATCCACTACAATGGCCATGTGAACCTTGTTCGACTGAAAGTCGCGCAGCAAGTCGTCTATCATCTTGGTCTCAGGAACAAAGTACGGAGGCCTAATCAGACTCTGCCATCTGAAGCTTGAAGGCTTGCCCAGATGAGGCAGCAGATCCTTGATGTACAGCACACCTTTTATCTTATCCTGCGTACCCTGATAGACAGGGATACGACTGTAGTTGTTCTCCACAATACACTTCAGCACATCAGGGAAAGGCGTGTTTATGTCCAGTGCCACTATGTCCACACGGCTGGTCATAATCTCGCGCGCCATCTCACCGCCAAAGCGGATGATACCCTCCAGCATACTGCTCTCCTGAGCGATGTCCTTCTGGTCGGTCAACTCCATGGCCTTCTCCAGATCATCCACCGTAAGGCTTTGTGTATCAGCATGAACAAAGCGTCTTGTTACAACTTTACTTCTGATAAGCAGATTGCTCAACGGAGACAACACCTTGCTTATCTTGCGCAGCTTGGGAGCAGCAAAACGGCAGAAGGACAACGTATGCTGCGAGCTGTAGATCTTGGGAATCACCTCGCCGAAGAGCAGCAGCAGGAAAGTCAGCACCACCGTCATCAGCAGGAACTGCAACACATCAGAACCGCCAAAGTCCATCACCTTCATGAACACAAAGTCCAGCAATGTGATGATGGAGATGTTAACCAGATTGTTGCAGATAAGGATGTTGGCCAGCAGACGCTCGCTGTCATCACGCAATGCCATGATACTCTTGTCTGAACTATGCTTCTCCTCCTCCACCTCGTTGATGTCAGAGGGGGTAAGGCTGAAGAAAGCAATCTCGCTGGCAGATACAAAGGCACTACACATCAGCAGGAAGATAGCCAGACAGAAAGCCACTATCACGCCCATGGTGGGCTCGTGAAAGTGTATGGCGCAGCAGGCATCGCCCAGCGCCTGAAAATACGACGCTATATCCATTATACGTTATTTTCTGGTGTATCCTGGGCCTTAGGCGTAAGCATCTCCATAGAGTCAGCCCAGATTTCAGTAATAGAACGTTTAATGCCGTTGCGGTCGTCCCATGTACGTGTATGAATCTGTCCCTCTATGTACAGCTTATCGCCCGTATGGACGTATTTCTCCACCACCTCGGCCAGTTTGCGCCACAGTATAACGTTATGCCACTCTGTACGGTCAGGCACCTCGCCCCCGTTGGGCAGCTTATAGCCACGTTCCTTGGTAGCCAGTCTTACGCTTGCCACACAAACGCCTGCATCCACGTAGCGTACTTCAGGCTCCTTGCCTACATTACCTATCAGCATTACCTTGTTCATAATACACAAATTTTTCCTTGGGCAAAGATATTACTTTTTTTAATTCCGTACAAGTTTAAGACTGCAGAAGTGAAAGTTTGCAGCCCCAGGAGTCTGCACGTGTTACCCCCAGGAGTCTGCACGTGTTACCCCCAGGAGGGTACAAATGTAAGCTCGTAGTTCCTATTGTAAACACGCCTTTTACCCCTTGTTTCTGAACCTAGAGGAAACCTAGCGGTAACCTAGCGGTAACCTAGCGGCACGCATGAGGCACTCCTTAGGTGTTCCTTTGCTCCTCCCTTGGCGTTCCTTTCCCCTTTTTTAGTATAGGCAGAGCGTAGACGTAGCATAGGCGTTCGGGTATCCAAAGGTAGCTGAAAAGTTTACGTTTACGTTGACGTTATCGTTTTAAAATTTTTCAATTCTCAATTGCGGCATAGCCGCCTCAATTCTCAATTCTCCGCTCGGGAATAAAAATAAACGAGATTTATTTTGTATTCCGCTAACTTAATCGTAACTTTGAAACTGCCGTTTCGAAGATACTTCTGCTCGGGAATAAAAAGAAAAATTATATTTTCTTTTGTATTCCGCTCACTTAATCGTATCTTTGCATAGAAGAATCAAGGGGTGGTTCTTTGATTCTTTTTTTTCTGATCAAATAAAAATAAGTAATGACGGATGAAGTGAATAACAGCGAAAGAGTATTGCTTGAAGGTGCAAACTGGAAGGAACTGCGGTTCTATCAGAAGTCGGAGGCACTCTACCAGATGACCTTCGTGTTCTGCGAGCGTTTCCTGCCCAAGTACGGCGACAGGACCGTTGACCAGATGGTGCAGGCAGCCCGCTCTGGCAAGCAGAACATCATTGAAGGCTCGGAAGACGGCAAGACCTCTACAGAGATGGAACTGAGACTGCTGAATGTGGCTCGTTCGAGCATTCATGAGTTGAGAGAAGACTTCAAGGACTATCTTCTTTCGCGCAAGCTGCCCCTTTGGAACAACAAGCATCCCCGCTACCTTGCGATGCGCGAGTTCACAAAAGCGCACAACCGCCTCGCTGATTATGAGCCATTCTTCCAGAAGTGGAACGACGAGGAAATGGCGAATACCGGTTACACGATGTGCTGCCAGATAGATGTACTGATGAACGGTTATCTCGCCACCCTGGAAGACCGCTTCCGCAAGGAGGGAGGGATGAAAGAGCGGATGTATAGGGTGCGCACGGGATATCGTGCGGAGCAAGACCGCAAGATGAAGGAAATGGAAGCAACAATCAAACGACAGGAGTTGAGAATTAAAGAACTAGAGACAGAGCTGAAGAGAATAAGAGAGAAAGCAAGATGACGAAAAGAGGACTGGTGAGGAAAGTAGAGGAAACAAGAGGACGTCCTCTAAAATCATATAAAATCCTCTTGAATCCTACAAACAATCAATTAACAATATATAATACGGAACAATCAGCACCCCACAAGGTGCTGATTTTTATTTGTACATTTAAAGGGGTCGAATTCGACCCCCTTTTTGCTAAGGCTTTGCCTCGAAATAAGGAAGTGCTGCAATAAAATTTTCAATTATCAATTTTCAATTATCAATTTTATTTGTATTTTTGCAAATGAATATCGCTCATAAGTCTTAAATGACGCACGCCAGTGGCGTGTTCCTGAGCGCAGGGAGGCGGTATGATTTTTACTTTGTAGAATAAGTATCTACAATCTGAAGAGGTTTCAACTACGAAGTCCTGGAAAAACTTTATTGAAACGAACCTCTGAGGAAGTTAGGTGCGCTGTATAGGCGTACCCTTTCTCTGTATTTCGTTTCAAGCCTCATTCCAGGACAGGTGTAGTTCGAAAATACGTAAGAGGAGGGTACGTTTCTTATATACACCGACTTAACTAATGGGGAATCAGAAAATCAAAATAGGGCTTGTGGATGCCGACCTTCTTTGCAACGGGACTCGGCACCCCAACCTTGTGCTGATGAAAATCGCCGGATTCTTGAATGATAACGGCATTGACTTCAAACTGATTATTGATCAGAATGAAGACATCGCTCCATACAAACTTATCTACATCTCTCGCGTATTTACTTTCACCCAGATGCCAGCGTTCTACGAAAACGCCACTCCAGCCCAACATCGCAAGTTCCGCAGAGGTGGTACAGGTTTCTACGCCAACGAACTGAATGTAAATAAGTATCGCTTCAAACGAGAGAAGGATATGAATCAGCTGGAGAACGACGAGTTCCTCAATCAATATCCCAATCATCGCGGAGGCTATCGTACTCATGGAATTGATCTTGCCCGTCAAATGCCTTACTACCATTTGTATGATGATTTTGTTAATCGCAAAGTCAGTGAAGGATTTAAACGTAACAAGTACAAAGATTATGAAAAGTACAGCATTGGGTTCCTTACACGAGGTTGCATTCGTCATTGTCCATTTTGTGTCAATAAACTAGAGAATGGCATTATACCATATTCAAGATTAGATGACTTTCTTGATAATGAACGTGACGCTAAAGGTCGTCTTGTCCGTCCATATATTTATTTATGGGATGATAATTTCCTAGCAGCAGACCCTAATATATGGAGAACACAACTACAACATCTAATAGACACAAAAAGGCCTTTTCAATTTCGTCAAGGTCTTGATGAACGCATGTTAGCTGAAAGCCCTCATGGAGAAGAGATGGCAGAAATGCTATCGCGGGCTCGCTATCATGGCGACTTTATTTTCGCTTTTGATAATTGGCGAGATAAAAAAACTATTGAAAAAGCATTAAAGATATGGAAACATTATAACCCAAAAAAGAGTACAAAATTCTATCTTTTTTGCGGTTTCAAACAAGCCAAAACGGATTATCAGAAATTTTATCGGGATATTTGGGAGATATTTCATCGCATTCATTTGCTTATGCAGTATGGTTGTGTGGGATATATAATGCGCCATGAAGATTATCACCAAGCGCCAATCTCTAATGTTTATGTACAAATAGCTCGTTGGTGTAACCAGCAAGCATTTTATAAAAAAATGTCATTCTGGGAATATACTTATCGCAATCAAACATTCTGGGAACAAAGTGCAGGCTTTGAAGTTTCTCAACCAATAAAGCCATTTAATGAGTTTATTCGTGACTATGAAACAGGATATTACGAAAAAGAAGATTCTAGAGGAAAAGTTCGAAAGATATGCAGAACTTTACAGACCATGCTTGATATATTAGAGATGTTCCCAGAAAATAAAGAAGAACTTCTTGAGATGTTTAATTATAAGATGTCAAACTTAATGAACCCCAAATTGTGGGAATAAAATAACAAACAATGAAACAGGCTGTTTTACAAATGTTGCCTACAGCGAGTATTAATCTGGATAAAGATAACCCTCGTATCAAACACTACTTAGAGCAATATAAGGAAATTAGTAGCGAGCTCATCGCCCTTGCGTTGTCAGACAACAGTAGTGAAGGTAGCTCAACTACTTACCATTCTCTACGCGACTCCATAAAAGAAAGCAGGGGAATCATTCACCCTATTGTAGTAAGTCATGAGCCAGATGAATCATACGTTGTCATTGAGGGTAATACCCGCTTGCAGATATATAGAGAATTTGAAAAGAATGGGACACCAGGAAACTGGGGCGAGATTATTGCGCTTGTATATGAGCAACTCGGCGACGACGAAAAACATAAGATCCGCCTACAGTCTCATCTTGTCGGTCCTCGCGAATGGGATCCATACTCTAAAGCCAAGTATCTCTTCTATCTAAGTGAAGTGGAGGGCAGAAATATGAATGCTATTATATCGATGTGTGGTGGCAATGGCAGCGATATTAAGAAAAGCATCGATGCTTATAAGTACATGGTGAATTTCTATAAGCCATACACCAAAGAGAAGGGGTTGGACTTTGACGTGTCAGAATATTCAAAATTCAAGGAGCATGAGAATTCCAAAATCAAGTCATCGATAGAAAAAAGGAAATTTGAGGCTAATGACTTTGCAAAGTGGGTTGCAAATAGAAACGTAAATAAAGCTCAAGGAGTACGATTGATTCCTCAAATTATGCGGAATGATGATGCACTAAGAGCATTCTTAAAAGAAGATATTACTGCAGCAGAAAAGGTGCTTCATGCAGCAGAATTGGCTTCTGCCGATTTGTCTGAATATCCATACGATGTATTAGCAAGTGCTCTGTATAAAAGGCTTTTTGATTTCCCTGTTGGGGAGATCCAGAATCTGGCCAATGACGAGAGTTATAGTGACAAACTTTGGAAGTTGCAAAACCTGAAGGAAAAGCTAGACTTCGTTTTAGACTTAGTAGAGAAACAAACAAAATAGGCATATGGAATCATTGACACACATGTCATTCGTAAAAAAGATTGCGGATTATGTCGTAACAATCCCCAATGATTTTACACGTAATCTGTTATGTGTCGAACTGCCAGGAGAGTACAATCGATGTCCTCAGATTATTGGCCGTTCTATACCTGATGTGTACTACAATGATTCCAATTGCGTAATACTGGGTGAAGCGAAAACGGATAATGACATCGATAGAGATCATACTCTTATACAACTGAATGACTATATCAACGAAGTCAGAACATACGATGCAGAAAGAAACATTGTTCTATGTACTTCGATAATCGGATTCTCAAGGATGAAGAATATCATTGTGACTAAGAAATTGCAAGAAGATCTGAAGGATATTAGGTTTCATGTTATTGATTGTTTCAACAAAGTACAGATTCTATGAGCAATATAAAATACGACATCGACTACAACCTGAGCGCAAAGCATGAAGCTTTTCCATATCAGCATGAAGCTTATCTTGAAATAAGAGATAAAGAGTATGCAGCCATCTTTCATGAGCAGGGACTAGGCAAAACTAAGATTGCGATTGACCTGTTGTTGTATTGGCTTGAAAAGAAAGACATTGACACAGTCCTTATTGTAACCAAGAAGACGCTTGTTAATAATTGGTGCGAGGAATTTAAGGTTCATACCAACATTATCCCTAAAACACTTGACAACAAGCGTGGAAGTAACTACTATGTTTTCAATAGTACGGCACGAGTGGTTGTTACAAATTTTGAGACCATTGCAGGTGAACTTGAAAGGATGAAGTTGTTCC
>Ga0265298_10004594_pt1 | contig 17583 bp, 14 predicted proteins | sample AusTroGonzalo_MG_3_FD_193486 | JGI IMG/M metagenome (GOLD analysis project Ga0265298, IMG submission 193486) | Bovine rumen microbial communities from tropical cattle in Woodstock, Queensland, Australia - Gonzalo_01 | ecosystem: Host-associated > Mammals > Digestive system > Stomach > Rumen ... | reverse complement strand
CCACCAATAAGATTCTCGAAACAACTCGTCCACCCCACAATGAATCATTGCACGATCTTTCTTGTTCGCATCAAATAGCTCGGAAAGTTTTTTGTTCTTTCCTGGCTGATTATTCAGCGTTTCAATCCCTGCTCCTGCCATCCTTGAAAAGAGATCATATATTGAATCATATACCGACCAAGTTATGGCCAAGTATGATGTTACATGAAAATGTCGCGCTATTTTGCTGTTTACAGGCAATGTTCCATAGTTCACCAGCCACGGCGCAACTCCTCCAGCAGGAATTTGGAAAGTCTTAAGCGCATCAAGCGCAATCTTCCGTTTTCTAATATCCTCAACGATGTTGTCAATATGATCAATCCTATCTGCTTTAATCCGCCAATGCGCAACCCACTTTGACTGTATCGGATTTAAGGCGAACGAAGAAACCCCACCTACATACGTACTGACAGTATGCAACGTATTTCTTACAGTGCCGAGCGTAGCCTCAAGATCAATCATCAGACTCTCTCGCAATCTCCGCCTCTTCACGATTGAATTCGGCAGTTGCCATGGAAAGTTCAAACTCCCAATATCCTCGCAGTGAACTATTAGGAGATTCCTCTTTAAGTTTCTCTTTAGCCCGTTCGATTCGATTTATAATATCAGGTGAGATTTCGCCAACATAACCTCCCCAAGTATAGAATGGCGGATTCAGTCCAGCATATATTGCTGTGCGATTAACTTCTGGCACAGTAGTAGTCGCATCGCAAATAGTTCGTGCCAATTCTTGCCATGCGGAAGACTCATTATCAAAACATCCGGCAAAGTTTGCCAATCTTCGCAAACGCATTGCATCACCACGACACTCCAGTGCTTTCATGTTAACAAACTTCTTCACCAACACCAAATCCGCATCCAGTTTTACAAGATAAAGCGGCAAGGTATACTTACGCATAAATAAATCTTTCCCATCTTCCAATACCCAGTTGCACAACACCATGAACGTATCTTCATCACCATTTATTGCAAAGCAATCAGAAACATTAAAGTCCCTTTCAAGCGAAACACCAGCCTCTAGCAACTCTTGAAGTCTTTTAATTGGATACCGATATTTCGCCTGCGTTAATATAGTCTCAAAATGGTGGGAATAAAGCGTCCTCTCGTTTATCTTGCGATCAATCACCATATCCAAAAGCCACTCTAGCAATCTTTCATCAACACTCACAACCTTTTGAAATGATGCGACATACAGCCTAAATAGCATTACCTCCCATAATCTCCTACGTTCATTCTGATCGCCATGAGCACCTTCCAACAACTTCTGCATTTCTTGAATAACGCGCTCTGCGTCATGATTGTAATAGGCAGGAATGATATTCGCCTTATCAGCATCTTCAAGGCCAAGATTCAACAGCTTATCAAGCTCCCATCTGCAAAGGCAACCCGTAGCATTGGGATTGCATCTATCAAACACGCGGCCAGCAAGGTTCTTCTTAGCTTCAACATTTCCGACTAGACTAAAAATCTTATTCCACAGTTCCTTGTAACTGGTCATATCACGATCTGCTGACTTGGACTTTTTAATCACGAACCTTGTCAACGCAACAACAAATTTTCGCTCCAGTTCCCCCTTACCCAAGAAGTCTGCATATACACCACAAACGAACACATCCAACAAAGTCCCGTCCCCAGGCATATAGTCAAACATAGGGCTTACATGCATACCTATGACAATTTCTTCCGTCCTTCCAAAATCATTCTCATCATTCCCTTGCGAAGCTTTGAGAAACCTAGAGGCACTCGCAAAGAACTGTTCAAAAAACACGCCGTCAGGCGGGGCCAAGAACTTCGCAACAATCTCCTTCATGGCGGCAACCGTCCGCTCTGAACCGTAATCGTTGCAATATATATCCTGGAGATTGTACGCTATCTTGCCGCGATAGACTTCTTCGCATGACTTGGCAACCGCCTTGACGTCATCTCTAGCACAAGAGACATCGCCCAAGAGATGCATTTCCCATATCCCACGGATTGCCGACAATTCGTCAACCGTTATATCTGCATCATGTCTGGATATGAACGATTGAACGCGATGTAGATCCGCTAACAAGGTGTCATTGAAGCATACAACATCTTCCTGCTTCAGCTCTCTTCTGTCCAAATCCGAGATTGCAGCCGTAAGCATAGAATGCTCACGCTCAAGAAGCCGCCAACAACGGCACCGCTTCGATATATCATCTGTCGAGCCTACAGTATCAAACAACCATTCTCGTAACACTTCTCTGTAGTGCCATATTTCTGTCCCATTAGTAACAGTTGCGCGCTCAAAAACGATCTTTCTGCTTGTTAGAGAAAACGTTCGTGACAGGCGAATGGTGAAAAGCCATTCTGCCATAGCCATCAATTTTGTCGAGTCGAATAGCGTAACCTTATGCTCTTTCAAGTGCGTAAAGATTGCACAAGGGAATGGATTATCCCGCCTAGACGATGTGACCAACCGCCTTATTACAAAATCAGGGGATTCTTGACGTTCGTACTTTATCTTCCTTTCATCCCCAGACTCCCAAACAATTAGCAGAAACTCAGTGTAAATCTTAGCGTACTCCTTATCATCTAGATATTCGGCTATAGACAGAATCACCGTGGGAACCCTAGCGCAAACCTGTGCATGCCCAACATCCCATTTCCCATATGCACCTCTGTCTACCGATGTATCCACCCCTTCATTTTCCCAAATAAACCGGCAAATCTCAATAGCCCGCAAAGGATCGCTACACCCAATGTTTTCAACAATGCCTAGCGCACAATCCTCATCCAGCGCGGTCAGCGGAGATCTTGCCTTCAGCCATGTCATTATGCTGTCCATTATGGGCCCGATAAAAGTATCAGTATGTTTGCCTGGCAAATGGGCTATGCTTATGCTAGATAAGGAAGCGAGGGCATTTTGTGGAAATGGAATTTGACCGCGAATTAGACTCTCTAACAACTCTCTCCCCTGAACAGTCACCTTCACAGTCTTTCCATCGGAACTATCGGCCAGCCATTCCAACAATATCTGGTGCCGTACTATCTTACTGATGATACGGCATAAATCTCCTCCTATTGGGATTCGTCTGATCAAACCCTTATCAGCCAACTCCCTCTTCAAGTCGTCAATCAAAGCAACGCCAACGCCGTGCGAGGAAAGAAATCTTATGATGTCGTTTGCGCTATGATCGGCAAAGTCCACCTCCCCCCACAAAGCAAGCCATCGCAGAAAAACCCTGGCCTTATCTCTCAATCCGTCTGAGATGCCGTTCAAAAGCCGTGAAATCACATCTCCCGCCATTATCATAACGCTGGGATCATGATATGCATTCGCTGCAATGCACAAAACGGCCCACCCTGGATATCCACTTGAGAAATTGCAGATCGCACCAACCATATCTGGCCGCAAGCTCAAATTCTCATAGCCATTAATCAATTCTATCAAAAGATCAGAAGAAAGCGGAGCGAGCCGAACAAGTTCTTTAGAGTCAATTCGCCGCAGAATGTGATTTATGTTGCATAGACTCGCGTCCGCGCATGATATGACATATCTTACCCCCTCGAGTCCAGACCCATACATTTGATCAAGAAGCAATTTTAACCGCTGCTCAGAATCACAATCATCAACAAAAACAATAGCGTCCTGGCCCAACGGTATACCATCAAACCATTGAGAGGAATGCTCCATCGAATCAATCAGTCCCCAATAAGTTCTCTTGTTCTCACAAGCCAGCGTAATCATTGCCTCGAACATGAACCTCGTGCGACCAACTTCAGATGGCCCAGAAACAACAACAAGGCGCTTATCAGAAGCATTCAAGATTGTCGTTAGACGGCTAAGATCGGCATCCCTACCGATGAATTTAGTCTTATGAAAGGACGCTTTATATGAATGCTGTTCTAGCTTTCGATAGGTTTCTTTCGCATATAAAAGGCACCTGTTCCGCCCATGAAAAAACAGCCTTTCGATTTCCGGATGCGTTCCCAGTTGCTGATTGATGTTTGCTAGCCCATAGCAATACGCATCAACACCAGTTTCGCTTTTGAACTCAATACTAAACGCATTCCATTTTTCCACATCCCACGTATTTTGCGAGACATTTATATATAGCACCCAGCCCTTAACTTTTACCCAAGTAGCATCCGCATTCTCTATAAGACGCTTTATCTTCACCATCTCGTTTCTTGCAATGGAAACGACATAATCCATAGTAAGATTTGAATAGAACTTAGCCTGGTAAACCGTCTCGCCATCGCCAGACAATGCATCAACAGCCTTATCCTTGCCGGGACGATCCATCAATCTAGCTTCATGGTCATCAGCAAAAACAAGGGCGTGAACGAGTGCCTCAAAACACTCGCCGGTCCTTATCATTCCCCAGTTTGGCATAAACATACTATTGTTTCAACTCACCTTTGAACAATACGGCATTGATTGGCAATGGCTCCGGCGAGTAATTGTATTCGCGCATTATCATCGCCATCTCGATAGCCTTTTAGATAAACTAACCGCCCGCCATAATCATTTCCGTCGCCCCACGAAGGTGCACCATCGGTGGTGATTACTCGCTTCCCACGCTCCAATGCCTCGGCGATGACGAGACCAAAGTTCTCGCTCAGAGTCGGAAGGACAAGAACATCGCACCAGTCCCAAATCTTCTCCTTCTCTTCGCCGAAGGCATTGTCGACGGCACGCAGTTCCACGCTCGCGACACACTTGATTGATTCTTCAAGACACGTCAATCCCTTCAATGGATGGCGGCGACCAAGATACAGCAAATGCAACAGTTCTTGTCCGTTGACCTCTTTGCATTCCTTGCCGTCCAGATTGAAGAATCTCTTGATGTCAGTTACTTCTACCGGTGGGTAGCGTTTACCAAGGAACTGCTCGATCCACCCCTTCTCCGCCTCGCATGTGGCGACAATGCGTGAAGCCTTTCTGAACAGCCGTTTCTCGATTGGCGAGACAAGCCGCTTCTTAAGAGGACTTTGATTCTTCAGATAAACGGGGCTCAACGCACCATGCGTCATCCTGACAAGCCGCTTGCCAGCCTTGAGCGCGGCCCTACACACTCGCCACTCTCTCGGCAACCACATTCCGTGCACCCAGACCTCATCAGCATCAGACAAGTGCGCCATGGCATCATTCAAGTCCACCACAATAGCCTCGTCTTGCTCCTTGGCGAGAAGCTTGGCAACAACAACCATGCCGTTTGCGACATCGCTTGTGCCAGGGACTGCATGCAGAATCATCACAACGTCTCACCCACTTTAGGCCAGGCACCCAAAACACGTCCCAGATTCTCCTGGAACGACACTCCCTCAATCGCCATGTTGCGGCAACAAATGACATCATAGCCCTGGCGCGTATAGACAGGCTTGAGGCCAAGCATCTTCACTCGCCCGTCGAGCGCCTCATTGCCGCGTCCAAACGGCCAAGCGACGTATTCGGGCGCACGCCCCGTCCATATAATCAACTCCACCTGCGCCCTGCGAATCTCTTCAATTACTTCATCAACTGGACGATGCGTAGCCGATAGATGACTCCACGTATGATTCTCAATCGATATCAAAGGATGCTTGGACAACGCAATTACTTCGTCCTTCGTCAACAACGACCGTGCAGAGCTTGCTGAGGCACTTCTAGTCTCTTGAATGGTGTCAAGCATCCTGTATCTCTCTGCCTCAGAGAGCTTGTACCACGAACGCCAGATTTGTGCGGGGACTCCTGCCATTATGGCTGCGTGCGTCCAAACATTGCCGTGCATCGTCTCCCCAGGCGCGATGAAGAGCTTGGCATGAACGCCGTACTTTTCAAGAATCGGCACATAGTCCTTGACTTGCACCCATCCGTCATCAAACGTGAGCCAGAGCCTATCCTGCACGCCTTTCGCCTTGAGCCACGCGAGTGTTTTCTCAAGCTGCCACGCAGGCATCGCATGGACGACGACAGGCAAAGATGCGCCGGCCTTGAGTCGCCTCACGACCCTTCGCCTCACCCCGACAATCGCATACGCAACAGCGACAAGCCAACCTGTCAAGCGTCTAACCATTCCCTCACAATCCGCCTGATTTCCCCGTTTCGTTCAGTCTCGACAATATCGGCGGTAAAGTGCCTGCCCGCCGAAACCTGGTCCAGCACCTTGCGCTCCACTCCCCTCTTTGCGACGCGGCAACTGAAGCAGCACTCGACGAGATGCGTCCCTTGCCATGCGACGAACCCGACAACGCCATAGTCGCCGTACTTGTCGCACACCCTGACCGCCCGACACTCCGTGGCCCCCACAAGCTCGTCAAACTCCCTCTCGTCATAGCGCCTTGCGGTGAGGTTTAGCTGGTTGGTCCTTTGTAAGAGCTCAAGGCAGCGAGTCTTCCGCCCGCCCTCGACAGACAGAAGCTCTACATCAAGACCGCTAGCCTCGTAGAACGCCGACTCATCGCCCTCGAAATCCTTCACCGCCTTCCGACGGACCATCTCCTCGCGATACATCTTGCGCCGCTCGCAGCCCAGTCCAGGTGCCTGATGCTTCACGCTCCCCACAAGCTGCCCAATCTCCGTCTCGGCGATTACTCTAACCTGCGGCAGACGATCCCTGACCTCAGCACGATTCTCCTCGCGGTCATCGACAAATGCCATAGCGTCGAGCCCGATGTTCATCTCCTCGGCGAGGCGCCGCAGGCTCTCGCTCTTCGGCCCCCAATTTATCTGCGGGAATACAAATAACTCCTCTACCCCAAGCTCCTTCAGCTTCGCGATCGCGACATCTTCATCGTTCTTGCTGCAGAGCGAATTCACGACTCCACACGCGTCCAACGCCTTCACCGCTTTGATTGCCTCAGTCGTTAGCTTCACATCGTCGCCTTCACTCAGCGTCCCTTGCCAAAGAGTTCCGTCTAGATCCCACGCTACGCATTTGACCATGTCATCCCCAACCATCTCATTGCGCAAAAATCTTACCTCGCACTCGTCATTGGAGTCCAAAAGTTTTATCGAAAAAAGCGTGCCCTCTTCGACTGGCGGCAAGGCGACCTCAATCTTGCCGCTGGTGTCTGGTCCGACATCAAGAGTCCACCTGCTCCGTGGCGAGCTAATCTCCAAAAGCAGCGAAACCTTCTCCTTGGCCGTCGCCTCGACTATCCACCTGAACGGCGTCTCCTTGAATTCTGCCGCACGTTTCGCCTTTCGCCACCTGAGGCTTCTGAAGACTCCGTATGGTCCCCTACCATACGCAACCGGCAACCATCCGAACATCTTCTGCAGCACTTTCGCGACAGGCTCCCACCTCGCGTTCCACGCCTTTAGCTTGGCTGCCGTCTCCGGCTTCGCCATTCGTCCATGCCATAGAAGCTCTAGCTTGCCCCACTCGCGAAACTTCACAAGCCCGGAGTCGCCGAAAAGTATCCGCTCGCAACGCCCATGCGCCCCACGGCGGAACCTGGAACAAGTCCTAAAGCATGCGGGCTCACCGCACTCGACGCAATGATCTTCCCAAAAATCGGCGACGACTTTCATGCGCGCAAAACCTCGTCCAGCCAAACCTTCGCCCTCGCCTCTGGCGTCCACGCCTCATGTGTAGCCAACACACCGGACAAGAGCCTCTTGCGATAATCGGAATCATTAGCTATTCGCTCCAATATATCCGCAAGCTCCTTGGAGTCGCCCCTCTTGAACACCGCCCCGCATCCAAACTGCTCGACGAGCCACTTTGATCCCATTCCGCTCGAGACCACAATCGGCAACCCCGCATGAATAGCATCGTTTACCCTCATACCCCACGGCTCGCAAAGGCCACACCCGACAAACACATCAGCCCAGCCATAGAGCTCCTGCATCTCCTCTTCCGACACCTTGCCACCAGTATGCCGAAGCTCCACCTGCACGCCGCGCTTCTTCAGCATAACGACGGCATTCTCCAACGTCTCAACCCCCCTATACGCCTCCTCAACCCCCGTATGCAAAATCCTAAGCGACTCTCCAACTCCCAACTCAAAACTCTTAACTCTAAACTCGCCCGTAAGGGCGCTCGCATACCCAAACGGCACAATCTTCTCTCTCGCCCAGCCGAGTCGTCTCAGTCTACCGATTCCGCTAGCACCGCTCGCGTTTAGAAAAACATCTGCCGCCTTGACGCACCCTCTTACCCGCCACGGCAACACGAAGCGGTAGTACACCCGCTTTGCAAGCGCTTTCAGTCCAACACACATTTCGCAAGGAGCTTCAGCACTCACTACGACCCTCGAGCCACTCGCCTTAGCCTCGACTATCAGCTGTCGCCACACGGTAGAGTTCTGGTAAACACAAATAACATGCACCGTCCCCTTTCCTCCATGAGCGGACAAAACCTCGCGCCCTTTTTCCAAATCGTCCCCGACCTTGATGTATTCGAGCCCATGGACCTTGCGAACCTCATCCATTGGCTTTTCATCCCATAGGCACATCGTAACTCCAACGCCCATCGCCTCGGCAAGTCTCTTGACCTCGCCGTAAAGCGCCGCATTGCTCCTGCACTCGCTATGCGCCCAAATGACTAGAGATTTCATGGACGACGCCTCTTCCCTCTAACCACGAGATAAGGCACATGAACCGCTGTCAAGATTGTCCGCCACAGACCATAGTAGCGCCAGCGATAGACTATTGCGTCACGCCAGTTGTGCCCATTCGGCTTGAACAGACACTTGACGCGCTCTAGCAGGCTCTTCGCCTCCAACGCGTAGTCCGGCTTTACATTGTCGCACCGTCCACAAACATTGCTCGCTAGATAATATGACACACCAACCTTACGCATCCTCGCCGAATAGTCGTAGTCACCATATGCATGCGAGTAGCAATCGGCAATGATTCCGACCTTGTCGATGACTCGCTTCGGGATCAGTACGCAATTGCCTGATATGTCGCCATCGGTGAGACGCGGGGTTCCGACAGGTTCGATCCATTCCCAATTCTCCTGCACACCGTATGTCATCTTCCCGTCGCCATCCAGGAATGATCCGATAATCGCACTTTCCCATCTGGTCGCCTCCGCATCAGCAACGAGGCCAGCAATTGCTCCATCTTTGAGTTCCACGTCGTCATTCAACCAAAGAACCGCATCCAAATCTTTACCCGCAGTCCGCCATGCGAGGTTCATGCCTTTCGTCCAAAACAGAGAGCCTGTCCCCATGATGACATTCACCTGTGGGAACTCGGCTTTCACCCGTTCGGCTGTCCTATCTGGCGAAGCATCATCCACAAGAAAAACCTCAAGCGTCGCCTCGCACTTTTGCTCGAAGAGCCGACGAAGACAATGCAGCGTAGTCTCGACACGATTGTAGCATGTAATGAGAATAGCTATCCTTGGCTTCACCGGCGAACACCCTTCAAAAGCAGAGCCACATCATCGTCTTCACTCCAAGATAGCCAAATGGCAGCGCAATCCTCCAATGCACTTTCAAATGGCAAGTATCAACGGCCTCGTTGAAAGCATCACGCAAGATTCTCCACCCACAGGGCTCTGCGACTCATGCGTAAAGCTCCTTTGGGCATTCAGCGTAAATTCCTTTACTCTCGGCATAACTACATTCAATCCCCGAGTAACTCCTTTTTCTTTAATATCTGAAATCATTCGCCCAACAATCCCTTGATAGAACTCTCGCGATTGAACATCATTTCCGAAAGTGTCTTGGCGCGTTCACCGCAGGCCTTCCCTTCACCAGAGCAGGACATGACAGCCATTTCCGTGAATTTAGCGGCAATCCCATCCAAGTCGTCGGGACTGGATGTGCAACCAAGTTTGAACTCATTTATCAGGTCGTTGGCCTCTCCATTGAGTATTCCGAATATCGGCTTGCCAGTCTTTATGTAAGACTGAAACTTCGCCGGGAGAGTCTGGCAATACTTGTCCGTGAGCGATATGATCAAGACATCTGCCTGCGCAAACCACTTCGGCATGTCCGCCCTTGGCTGGCGACCGCAGAACTTGATGCTCTTCACACTACCAAACTTCTCCTTCAGCGGTTCTAGCATGACACCCCCGCCGACAAGCCAAAGCTCCGCGTCCGGCAAGGCGGCTCTCTCGAATCCAGCAATCACGTTGTCAAGGTTCTGTGGCACGCCCATATTCCCAGCAAACATAAACACCGTCTTGCCATTGTCGTCTTTCGGCGACAGCTCCATGCAGGAAGGCTCCCACTGCGGAATCCACTCGGCATCGCGCCCCGTCAGTTCCACGATTCTCTTGACATATCTTCTGCAACTGACGGTTATCCGGTCGCAACGTCCGTAGATGAAACGCACAAATGTATTCAGCAGCACAGTCCTGCACTTGCTCGGCTTGAATCCGAACCCCCAGACAGCGTCCGGCCACAAGTCCTGCGTCCAGATCGTTATCGGCTTTCGCCAAAGCCACTTCAATGGCACAACGGCGCTTGCCATCGTAAGCGCCGCTGTGTGATAAACAAATACCTTGTCGTACTTGCGCCCATTCCAAGTCGCCCACAGGCTAGTCAAAAACCCAAAATGAAGGTAGTTCAGCACCTTGCGTCTGACGCTTGTGTTGTAGCCAAAGATCGTGCTTACGCGATGAACCGGTATGCCGTTCAGTTCGACAGTCGTTTGGTATGTCTTATTACTGTATCCATCGTATATCTTGTCGAACGGATAGCTCGGGACCTGCGTCAATACCTCGACATCATGCCCCATACGCTTCCACTCGCTTGCCAGGTCATTGACAAGAAAGTCCTCCGGATAGAACCGCTCAACCAATATCAGTATCTTAGCCATTCGGTCCTTCTATACTTCCAGCCTGAACGTATCTGGATTCGCAGGATCAAACACCTCGTTAGCCCACATCACGGTCACCATGTCCGTGTCGCCTACATTGACTATGTTGTGCGTGTAGCCAGGCGGGATCCTCACGACCTCCAGCTTCTCGCCGCTTACCTTGTATGTAATGATCTTGCCGTTCGGATCGTCCGCCATCCTGAAGTTGATCTCGCCACACCCGCTCACGACAAGGAACTTCTCGTGCTTCGTGTGGTGCCAGTGCTGTCCCTTCGCAATGCCTGGCTTCGATACGTTTACGCTCACCTGCCCGCGCTCAGCCGAATGCAACGCCTCCGTGAAGCTGCCGCGATTGTCGCAGTGCATGTTAAGAGGATAGCTGAACTTGTCTTCCGGCAATGCTGCAAGATAGGTCGAGTAGAGTTTCTTTGTAAAGCCATCCGCTTGATCCGGAACCATGAGATTCTGCGGCTCATCATGAAAGCTCTTAATCAGCTCCACGATTTCTCCCAAGGTCTTCGTATAACTCGGCTCTATGGAATATATCTTTGCGTCATTTGCGTTCTTTGCGGCTAAACATGATGCAAAACTCCAGACCACATCGTCAATGTAAACGAGAGTCACCGTTGCCGCAGGATCGCGCACCATAATAGGCAAATCACGCGCGATGTTGTACACCCACGTTGCAACGGCGCTATTGTAGTTGGGGCGGCACCACTTGCCGAATACGTTTGCAAGCCTGTATATGAAAACCGACGCGCCAGTCTTTTCGCCATACGCCCTCACTGCATCTTCCGCCGCCGCCTTGCTCTTGCCGTAGTCGTTGTCTAGCGCGGCCTGTATGCTGGAACTCAAAAGCACCGGCGGCGGATTTTCCCGTACCGCCAGCTTTTCAAGAATGTCTTCGGTAAAGACCGCGTTGCCGGTCTTGAACTCAGCGGGATCCTTTGGCCTATTCACGCCCGCTAGGTGCATAACGAAGTCGCACTCGGCGGCGTAGCCGTCAAGCTTCGGCTCGTCGCCAAGGTCGTACTTCAGCACCTCGACGTCAGGCTTCTGCTGGAGCGTCAGGCAAAGGTTGCGCCCGACGAACCCCTTCGCTCCTGTAACCAGAACCTTCATTCGCCCCACACCCTTCTCTTGATGTAGTCCGTGTAGCTCACAATTATGCGCACCACCTTCTCGCTGACATCCGGCATCGAGTAGTCGTAGACCTTGCGGCACGGCTTTGCGACAGTCAGATGCTTGAGAGCCTGAAGAATGCGATCCTTGTTCTGTCCGACCATCATCACCGCCGCCTCCTCCATCGCCTCTGGCCTCTCGTGCGCCTCGCGCAGGTTGAGCGCCTTGAAGCCGAGAATGCTAGACTCCTCGCTGATTGTTCCAGAATCGGAAAGCACCGCCTTCGCGTTCAGCTGCAACGCCAGATACTCCGTCAACCCCATAGGCTTCATGAGCTTCACAAGCTTGTCGAACTTCACGCCCTTCGCCTCGATCATCTTCCTCGTCCTTGGATGCGTCGAGACGATGATCGGCAGTTTATATTCCTTTGCGATCTCGTTCAGGCATTCGACGAGATTCAGGAAGTGGCGCTCCTCGGCGATGTTCTCCTCACGATGTGCGCTCACGACAAAGTATTTGCCTTTTGCGACGCCCATCTTCTTGAGAACCTTTGCCGCGTTAGCTTTGACCTTCGGCATCTGCTCGGTCAAGACCTCCATCATAGGCGAGCCTGTCTTGATCACTTGATCCGGCGGCAATCCCTCGCGCAGCAGATACTCCCTTGCAATGCTCGAATAGCAGAGGTTGATGTCGCTTATGTGGTCGACGATCTTGCGGTTCGACTCTTCCGGCACACGCTGATCGAAGCAGCGGTTCCCTGCCTCCATGTGGAAGATCGGGATGTGGCGCTTCTTCGCGGCGATCGCGCAAAGACAGCTGTTGGTATCTCCAAGAACAAGGAATGCGTCCGGCTTGACCTCTTCAAGCACGGGGTTAATGGCCTCCAGTATCTTGCCCGCCGTAACCGTCGCATTGCCACCGGCGGCATTCAGGAAGAAATCGGGCTTCTTTAGCCCCAAATCCTCAAAGAACACTTCGTTCAATTCATAGTCGTAGTTCTGTCCAGTATGGACAAGCACATGGTCAATCGCCGGGCTCGCGTCCAACTTCTTCAAGACACACGCAAGCCTGATTATTTCTGGGCGCGTGCCAACAACAGTCATCACCTTTAGTTTTTTCATAATGGCCTCCTGAAATCATCGTTCTTGAATTCCCCAATACTACAGTCTGAGAACACCATCACCTCCGCTGGGTCATCTTGCCTTATGTAAAACCAGTTCCGTGGCGGGACTTTCAGAACCTTAGGGTCGTTCGCATCCAGCACAAACTCTTCCGAACACTTTTCCTGTGTCCCACGGGTGAACCCCTCCACCATAACAATGGTCCTCCCTTTAAGGGGAAACATCCACTTTGTCTCACGCTTATGGCCTATCCAACCGCGCACAGGCATTGACGCGCTGTTAGAAATGGTGTAGAAGCGCTTCACCGCCGACATATCGAAATCGTTGCAGAACCGCATTTGTCCACGCTCATCGACATGGGTTCCACCTTTGATTAACCCTGTCATACCCCAAACTCCTCGTGGATCAGCGGGAGCTTCAAAAGCAGCTTCTTCATTCCCTCAACGTCAAGGCGAGTCGTATTGTGCGAGTGATACATCTCAAGCGTCGCCGCAATCTCCTTGCCTTCGACGAAGTACTTATCGTAGTTGAGGTCCCGGGAATCCGACGGTACGCGATAGTAGTTGCCCATGTCTATCGCCTTGGCCATCTCCTCGCGCGTAACAAGAGTTTCGTAGAGCTTCTCGCCATGACGAGTGCCTATTACCTTTATCTCCGTATTCGCCGCCTGGTCGCGGAGTTTGGCGCCCTCTTTAGCCAGTTCGAGCACAGCCTTTGCAAGCGTCTCTATTGTTGCGGCAGGTGCTTTCTGCACAAAGAGATCACCGTTAGAACCGTGCTCCCATGCGAAGAGAACAAGGTCCACAGCATCCTCAAGCGTCATCATGAAGCGCGTCATGTTGGGGTCGGTGACGGTAATCGGCTTTCCAGCCTTGATTTGGTCTATGAAGAGCGGAATCACGCTGCCCCGGCTTGCCATAACGTTTCCGTAGCGAGTGCAGCAGATTGTCGTCGCAGCACCCTTGCCAAGGGAACGCCCCTTAGCGACGGCAACCTTCTCCATCAATGCCTTGCTCATGCCCATCGCGTTAATCGGATACGCTGCCTTGTCGGTCGAAAGAACTACCACATTCTTTACGCCATGTGCAACCGCACTTTCAAGGACGTTGTTGGTACCAACGATGTTCGTGAGCACGGCCTGCATTGGGAAGAACTCGCAACTCGGAACCTGTTTAAGTGCCGCCGCCGAAAAGATGTAATCCACGCCTGGCATCACGCCATCGACACTTTGCCGGTCGCGCACGTCGCCGATATAGAACTTGACCTTCGGATTCTGCAGCTCATGCCGCATATCATCCTGCTTCTTCTCGTCGCGGGAGAATATGCGAATCTCCTTGAACTCGTTGACAAAGCGGTTCAAAACCGCATGCCCGAACGACCCTGTCCCTCCAGTAATCAACAATACTTTGTCCTTGAAGTTTGCCATATTATCTCCTTATGTAAAAATCAACTTTCTGTACTCACTCAAAACCATTTTCGCCGCAGCGTCCCAAGTGTACTTCTCTTCAACTAGTTTGCGACTACGAAAACCCATCTCGCGACGCTTTTCATCGCCTATTTCAATCATCTCCATGATTGCCTTAGCAAGTTTCTCTGGCTCATTAGACGTCCACCATCCGCAACCTCGATCTTGAACTTCCTTCCAAGGCGTGAACTTAGATGTTATAATTGGCTTCCTATGCGCCATCGCGTCCACCACCGTCGCACCAAAGTTCTCCGTAAAGCTCGGCAGCACCAGGCAGTCGCACGCCTCGTATTCAGCACTAAGCTCATCGCCAAATTTCGGGCCGGCGAATTCGACGCTAGTTCGCAAACCTAGTTCATCAACTAGACTCTCCAGCTCAGCTTTATGCCCGGCCTGGTCTGGTCCGACTATTCGCAATTTCCAATTTGACCATGTAGAACAGGTAGAGCCATGTAGTATCTTCCAGGCTTTGATGAGGTTGACGAGGCCTTTTACTGGATAAATGCGTCCGACGAACAGTAGAGTACAGTTGGAGTTGTGAGTTGGAGTTGGAGAGTGGAATCGATTTTCTCTAGTACCAAGCGGAGCGATGATGCAGTTGTTGAACCCGAGTGCCTTATTCCACCCGACCTCCAACTCTGTCGTGCAGTGAATTGCAGCAGCACCCATCAAATCACTTCTCTGATATATCCACCATGCAGGCAATTTCTTCCACCACTTATGATGCATTGCCCACGGGGCCGTCATGCCGTGCGTAGACCACACGATTGGGATTCCCTTCCCCCTGGCCCACGCAGCCGCCTTGTGGAAGGGCGGCAACCAAAGCCCATGAATATGCAAAACATCTACATGCTCTACCTGTTCTACATAGTTACAAACTCTACTCTCCACACCCTGTGCCCGAAGCGCGGCGTCGAGCTCCCGCACAAAGGTGGCAACTCCGCTAGCCCCCTCCAAGGTCTCAGTGATATGAAGGATACGCATATTTGCGCTCGCGGGCAAGATGCATGTCGATGCAATACCCTCCGATTATAGAAACAGTCCAAAGCAGACCGCCGCCACCACCCGGGGAAAAGAAGGTGGCCTCGCCAATGTTCGTAGCAAGGAGGACCGTGAATAGCGCGGCAGTAACATACAACCGCCGCTTACAAGAGGAGGAATAGAACGATATTAAAAATATACCAAATACAATTGCCCCAATAATACCAGTTTCCCCCAAAACCATCACAGGTAAGAGCCCCTTTTCAATTGGTGCCGAAAGGATAAATCCTGTCCCTGCCATTGCAATTTGATCTGCCGTATATTCTGCTACCTGAAATCCCGTCCCCAAAAGATAATTCCGTCTGAAATCTCGCATGCTTTCTTCTATAAGCCCCTGTCGGCTAGATGTAACCGCTTCCGATAGCGAACGTTGGTCATTTTCAACATCATCTACCTTTCTAAGCCACTGCGAAATGGATCCGCTTGAAATCTCTGCCCCAATGCCACCAATAATGCCAATAACTAGCAGAACAGAAACACCTGTTCTCAAGTGGCGTTTAATATCAAACGATAAGTTAATCTTATTCGGGAGCCATATTGCAACAGCTATAATACCAACAGTTAAAGAAAACAACCCTGCTCGCGATCTGGAATAATATAAAAGGATGACTCCAATAGCAAGTAAAGCAAGATGAAACTTCGAGAAACGTTTTTCAACAAAAAGCATATCGGCAATTAACCAAGCCAACGCCATTGCAGCCTGAATTGCAAACGCCTGACTTTGTCCCGTTACGCCGCAGAACAAAGCAACATTTCCTTCTTCGCTAGCCATGGCAATCTTTGCAGCCTCTAGATTACCTTCTCGCATGGCCAACTGAACCCCTGAGAGCTGAGAAATACTGGGGAATGGCAACAGGAGCGCACTGCCTAATATCAGAAAAATCGAATATGCAAAAATTGCAGACCGGAGAACATCCGTCCCTTCCCTATCTGTGCTTAATGTCTGGAGGCCAAACCAAAATGCCAAAATGAATACGATGAAGTTTGAAATTTTGAAGAAACTGACCATTGGCGCCCAACCATTTATGGACGACACACTAGCAACAAGTAAAAAGGCCATAAGCATGCCGAGAGGGACACGTGACTGTCCCTTACCGGTCACGCCCCTTAGCATTAACATTAGACCGATTAGCAAGGGGCCAAATCTAACTAACACTCCAAAGAATTGTTTTTTGGGCAATAATATAGGGTTAACTTCTACCATACATATTATCATCAAATATATCGCAAACGATTTCCCGACTTTGCCAGAAAGTGCGCACACCATACCCACCAATGTCATAACACCTAACCACAGCCCCATACTAAATCTGGTTAGGACAATCGCGGCGATTAAAACAGCCAAACTCTTAGCAGTTTGCCTATATACTGAATTTTTTAACATCTTCTATCTCAACTAAATTTGTGAAGTTTCAAATAACGAGACGTCAGCACAGACATGCCACCTCTCAACACAGAGTTGAATGCCCCAACCGACAAATCTTGCGCAAGGCAGCGTGGCTGAACATAGTCATCAGTCGCATTGCCTGGGTAGCTCGCATAAACCTTTTCATAACCAGCCGTTTTGCATAGTCGAATAACATCATCAGAGAAGTAGCCCACCGGAAAGCAAAGAGCTGTTACTTTCTTACCCAACTGCCGTTCAAGTTCAGCTTTTGAGCCAACAAGTTCATGCTGATACCACTCTGCTGTCCTGCCATTCTCTGGCTCTTGCACCTCTTTGTTATATGGCCCAACTAATGTTTGATGTGACCAAGTGTGGCACTGGAACTCAATGCCATACTTATCTTGCAATTCCCTTATTTCATCCCAAGTCAGATACCCCTGCTTGCCCACTAGCTCAACTGCCAAAAACACAATCACTCTAGTATCTAACCGCTGTCTGCTAACCGCCAACTGCTCCCTATTATCCCACAACCCTCTGAATCCATCATCAAAGCAGACGACATCCTCTTTTCGCAAACAAGCCATGTGGTGCAAAAAAACATTCAGATCTGTCCCCATCGGCGTATATCGCTTGCCCACATCATGATAAAAGACAACCTTAGGACTCGAATCACGCCTCA
>Ga0265298_10004592_pt1 | contig 17588 bp, 11 predicted proteins | sample AusTroGonzalo_MG_3_FD_193486 | JGI IMG/M metagenome (GOLD analysis project Ga0265298, IMG submission 193486) | Bovine rumen microbial communities from tropical cattle in Woodstock, Queensland, Australia - Gonzalo_01 | ecosystem: Host-associated > Mammals > Digestive system > Stomach > Rumen ... | reverse complement strand
AGAGCATCTTCAAGGTGGATATTGACAAAGAACGCAAGGCTATAGAGGACTCCGACTCCGGCGCAAACAACGCCCGCCGCATGCATGTCAAGGTGGTCAATCCCGCCCTGTTCGGTAAGAAGCTCAATGAGATACCCGGAGAGGCTGCCTCAGGCTTCATCGTGTCGCGTATCATGAGGGACGGAGAGATTTCCATCCCGGACAATGATACCGTCCTTGAGAAAGATGACATACTTTTGCTTGTGGTTTCGACCAAGGATGTTGACGCGCTTCACATTCTCTTCGGCGAGGAGGTCAATCTCCATGTCGACGACTGGATCAAGCAGGATCACAAATATGTTGTCAGGAAGCTCATCGTGACAAAGTCAAGCCTTACCGGCCGCAAGATCCGTGAGCTTGATATCCGTCACCTCTATGGAGTGAATATTACCAGGATCATACGTTCGGGCGTCGAGATCGTCGCGACTCCCAACTCATATATCCAGATGGGAGACCGTCTTCTCGCTGTGGGTCCGGAGGCCGGTATCGAGAATGTGTCCAAACTGGTAGGCAACACCAGCAACGCCCTGGACAAACCCAACATCGTCCCTATTTTCCTCGGCGTGGTGTTCGGTATCATATTCGGTTCTATCCCTATCAAGTTCCCCGGCATTCCGCAGGCCATCAAACTAGGCCTTGCAGGAGGTCCGCTTATCATAGCCATCCTTCTTGGCTATTTCGGTCCCCGTTACAGGATTACGACCTATACCACCACCAGCGCAAATCTTATGATGCGTGAGATTGGAATTTGCCTTTTCCTCGCGGCGGTCGGTATCGGAGCCGGTGAAAACTTCGTCAGCTCCATCCTGGGCGGAGGATACCTATGGATTGTCTATGGCTTGATCATCACTCTCGTACCCGTATCCCTGACCATCCTTATATCAAGGCTTGTATTCAAGTTCAATTATTTCCAGATCAGCGGCCTCGTATCGGGATCTACGACCAATCCTCCGGCACTCGCGTTCGCGCAGAGCCAGTACGGCTCCGAATATACGTCGGTCAACTATGCCACAGTCTACCCTCTTACCATGTTCATGAGGGTGCTTGCTGCGCAGCTGCTTATCCTCATAGCATTTGCATAGCCATGCCTGAACTGTTCTATCCGTCCGATCCGGCGCCAGTATTGCCGAGACCCTCTGTCGACAATCCGGTTCCTTATGATGGCACGGAGACGGAAATGCTCCCTGTCGTCGAACCTAACGGAGTGGTGATCGGCCAGGCGTCACGCAGATATGCCCATGAATGCAGGCTGCTGCACCCCGTAGTGCATCTCCATGTCATAGACCGTATGGGTCGTCTGTACATCCAAAAGAGGTCTATGACCAAAAAGCTCCTTCCCGGCTATTGGGATACGGCTGTGGGCGGGCATGTCTCATACGGTGAGAACGTTGTTGAGGCGTTGTGCCGTGAGGCGTCGGAAGAACTCTCGTTTGTCGGCTTCAATCCTGTCTGTCTCGGCAGCTACGTGTGGGAAAGCCCTACGGAGAGGGAACTGGTGCATATTTTTGCCACAGTCGGCAACTTCTCACTGAGCCCTGACCATGACGAGGTCTCTGACGGACGTTATTGGGACATGAAAGATATAGAAGATAATTTGGGGAAATCCGTATTTACACCTAACTTTGAGCAAGAATTCCAGAGAATCCGCCCATCGTTGGAAGCATTGTTGTAATTCCCTTTGACATCGGCTTATAACCAATATAATATACACACACCGTGATAAAAGATATAGACAAATTCATTCTCGACCAGCTCTCCGTCTGGCCCGATGCCTCTGAAAACTACAGAAAGCTCAAGCGCTCCGTGACCCGTCAGCTGGTGATCGACGGACTTGAGGTCACCATCCAGCACAACCCATCAAGGATAATTTCCACCGCCGCGGAACCGGCCACCGCCACCGGACCGTGTTTCCTGTGCGACCGCCCGGAAAAACAGCGCCTCATCAAGTTCGAAGGCCGCAAGGGACGCAAATATGATATTTCCATCAATCTATACCCCATATTCCCGAAACATCTGGTGATTGCCTCCGAGGAACATGTCGACCAGTGCATCTGGCACAGATATACCGACATGCTTGATATGGCCGAGGCTCTTCCCGACTATGTGATAACTTACAACGGTCCTGCAAGCGGAGCTTCGGCCCCGTTCCACATGCACTTCCAGGCGATGCCAAAGGGTATACTTCCCCTGCAGGCCGAGGCAGAGCGCATCCTGAGTCAGATTGCCTGTGCACAGCCTGATGAAGGTGTGCCCAACGATATGGAACGTGCCGTCGTCCCCGAGTCATTGTCTGGAGACGTGACTTATGTGGCATCGGTACAGGACGCCCAGCTGTTTCACTATAAGCACTTCATGAGAGGCATATTCATGCTTCGCGCCAGGACGACCAAATCCATGGCCAAGCAGTTCTACCGCCTCCTTGACAGCGTATCCCTTGAGCCGGGGGAGAGCGAGCCCCGCTTCAATGCCGTGACGTATTTCAGCGAAGGGGAATACAGGGCTGTGGTAGTGTGCCGCAGCAAGCATCGTTCGTCCCATTACCATGCCGAAGGGGAGAACCATTATATGCTCAGCCCCGGCTGCGTGGATGTCCATGGTTTCGTCATTACTCCCCGTCAGGAAGATTATGACCGCATCACATCCGCAAAGCTCGGTGAAATATTCGATGAGGTGTCGGTTTCCTCCGAGGAGGAAAGCAAGATCATCTGGCGCCTCACCCGCACACAGCCCACTATACAGGTCGGTATTATGTCCGCACCGGAGATTGTCTTTGAAATCATTTCAGACGGCGCCGGCCCCCAAAAGGTCTCCATCCGCGATGGAAAGATAGACTACAACGGAGCCCTGTATGACGAGCTGTGCTTCGATGCCCAGACCATATCCACCTTGTTTGCAGAACCATCGTTCATCCTGCACGACGTAGTCATCGGCATCAATTTCCACTGGGAGCGCAAAGTGAACCAGAAGTTCGCCGGCTCCCTAAAGTTTATCGTGGAAAACAAGATGATCACCGCCGTCAATGTCATCGGCGTCGAGGATTATCTTCTCAGCGTCATCTCCTCCGAGATGAAATCATCTTCCACGCTTGAGTTCCTGATGGCCCACTCTGTCATCTCCCGCTCGTGGGTGATGTCACAGATACGCTCCCGTGGCCATAAGGAGGAACATGTGCATTTCAACGCTACCGATGTCCCGGCACTTGTGACTGAACTTGACACGAAGCTCAACGCCGGAGAAGCCATTGACACCTCATCTTCCAGGGAGGTCCCTTCACATATCGAATGGTTCGGTCACAGCGACCACAAAAACTTCGACGTCTGCGCTGACGACCACTGCCAGCGTTACCAGGGCCTCACGATGGCTGTCGGAGACAACGTCCGTACCGCAATAGACCGCACCTGGGGGCAGGTGATGATGTCTGAAGGCGAAATCGTGGACGCACGTTTTTATAAGAGCTGCGGCGGAGCGATGGAAGAATTCAGCGCCGGCTGGGAGGACCATGACTATCCCTATCTTGTCGGCAAACTCGACTCGGACTGCGGCGACACCCTGCCCGACCTGACCAGGGAGGACGAGGTGCGCAGGTGGATCCTCTGCGAGACACCTGAGCCCAGACATGCGTTCTGCAACACCGAAGACGAAAATATACTCTCCCAGGTGCTCAATGACTATGACCTTGAGACCAAGGACTTCTATCGCTGGAAAGTAGAGTACGGCATAGACTATATATCCAATCTTTTCCGCGAGCGCTCAGGCGTCGATCTCGGTACGATTACCGGTCTCATCCCTCTGAAAAGAGGCAAATCCGGCCGCCTGGTCTATCTTCGCGTCGTGGGAACCAAAGGTTCTCTTGATATCGGCAAGGAGCTTATAATCAGACGTTACTTCTCTGAGTCCCATCTCAAGAGCTCCGCCTTTATTTGGGAATTCACCGAAGGCAAACTGATTCTCAGGGGTGCCGGCTGGGGCCATGGAGTGGGCCTTTGCCAGATCGGCGCCGCAGTGATGGCATATAGCGGGTATTCATATCAGGCCATCCTCCAGCACTACTATCCCGGTCATGAACTCGTAAGACAATAACACATATGAAAACCAACGTAAAATCCCCTTGGTGGTGGGTCCCCAGCCTTTATTTCGCTGAAGGCATCCCCTACTTTCTCGTAAACAATATCTCGGTGATGATGTTCACCAAAATGGGTGTCCCTAACGGACAGATGGCGTTCTTCACTACGCTCCTGTATTTCCCCTGGTTCCTCAAGGGTTTGTGGAGCCCTGTCGTGGACGTCGTCAAGACCAAGCGCTGGTGGATCATCGGCATGCAGGTGCTGATGACAGCCATGATGCTGCTCCTGACGCTGACATTGCCTAAACCGTCGGCAGAGCTTATGGCATCGGGACAGACCCCAGCTTCGGTTTTCTGGTTCACGCTGGTTCTCTTCATCATCACGGCATTCGCTTCCGCGACACATGACATAGCTGCCGACGGCTTCTATATGATCGCCCACAATCCCAGCAGCCAGGCCGCTTTCATCGGCATACGAAGCACATTCTACCGCATATCTTCCATTTTCGGACAAGGCGTGCTCGTGTTTATCGCAGGCCTCGTCGAGAGGCACACCGGCAATATCCCTCTATCCTGGCAGGTGACCCTCGGTGTCTCCGCCGTCGTATTCGCGATCGTCACGCTATATCACACATTCTTCCTTCCCAAGTCGGAAGACGACCGTCCGAGGATATCCGAAAACGGCGAGACCGACACATGGCGTGAACTCGGCCAGTCCTTCGTCACCTTCTTCACCAAGAAGGGAGTATGGCTCGCCATCATATTCATGCTCCTGTATCGCCTTCCAGAGGGATTCCTCATCAAAATGTGCTCTCCCTTCCTGGTGGCGCCCATTGAAAAAGGCGGTCTGGGTCTCGACACTGACGTCTATGGCATCGTCTATGGCACCATCGGTGTCATCGCCCTTCTGGCCGGCGGTATCGTCGGAGGTATTTTCGCATCCCGCGTCGGCCTCAAAAAGGCACTCTGGTGGATGGCTGCCGGCATGACGCTGCCATGTCTGACATTCGTATACCTGGCTACGGCCCTTCCTTCAAACCTTGTCGTCGTATCGGTCGCCGTCGCCATTGAACAGTTCGGCTACGGATTTGGCTTCACTGCCTATATGCTCTATATGATGTACTTCTCAGAAGGGGAGTTCAAGACTTCCCACTACGCCATCTGCACTGCATTCATGGCTCTCAGCATGATGCTTCCCGGCTTCGTGGCCGGCTATATCCAGGAGGCCATAGGCTATATCAACTTCTTCTGGATGGTAATGGTATGCTGCATAGCTACCGTAGCCGTCACCATCGCCGCACGCCGCAATGTAGATTCCGACTATGGTAAAAAATAACAATCCGACATGAAACACACGCTAATCACCATTATCTCCCTCTTCGCAGCCCTCACCGTCTCGGCTGAAGTCCATCCCGGCATAGAAGTACTCCGCGACCGCGGTTTTGACGGCCTCCAGGGCAAACGCGTCGGCCTTGTCACCAATCCCAGCGGCGTCGATCGCCAGCTTAACTCTACAATCGATATCCTCTACGCCGCAGAAAACGTCGATCTCGTCGCCCTCTTCGGTCCAGAACATGGAGTCCGCGGAGAGGTCTATGCCGGCGGCAAAGTGACAGACGGTACTGACCCCATCACAGGCCTACCTGTCTATTCCATCTACGGGGCCCATCGCAAACCCACCCCTGAAATGCTCCGTGGCATCGATGTCATGGTCTATGATATCCAGGACGTCGGCACACGCTCCTACACCTTCATCAGCACCCTCGGCCTCGTCATGAGGGCCTGCGCCGAGCAGGGAATCGAAGTCATGGTCCTCGACCGCCCCAACCCTCTCGGCGGCCTCAAGGTCGAGGGCTGCGTCGTAGAGCCGGGATTCTTCTCATTCGTCAGCGAATTCAAGATTCCCTACATCTACGGGCTCACTGTCGGCGAGCTTGCCATACTCCTTAATGAAGAGGGTCTCAACTGTGGCGAAAAAGGCAACGAAGAACCTCTCAGCTGCAAACTTTCCGTCATCCCTATGGAAGGATGGCACCGCGACATGCTCTATGTCGACACCAGGCTTCCCTGGATCCTTCCTTCGCCCAATGTCCCCAATCCCTCCTCTGCGATAGGCTACCCCAGCTCAGGTATCTGCGGTGAATTCAACGGCTTCCTCAACATCGGTGTCGGCTATACACTTCCCTTCGAGGTCTTTGCCGCCGAATGGGTCGATGCGCAGGCTCTTAAAGACCGTCTGGACAGCTACGGCATCCCCGGTGTCGCATTCCGCACCATCCACTTCACCCCCTTCTTCGGCAGTCTCCAGGGCAAACTCATACACGGAGTCCAATTCTTCTATACAGACTACGAGGCGGCTCCCATAACCCTCGTCCAGTTCTATGTCATGCAGGCGGTCGGCGAACTGTATCCGGACCGCAATCCCTTCACCGCCGGCGGCCGCAACCGGATGTTCGATCAGGTGTGTGGTACGGATTATGTAAGAATCAACTTCGGCAAGCGCATGAAAGTCGCTGACATCCTGGACTATTGGACCAAGGATGCCGACGCATTCAAGGCACTTTCCCAAAAGTACTACCTGTATAATTAAACACAGAAAGCCATGAGAAGAAATTGTCAACTCGCAGCAGCCGGACTGCTCGCAATCGCCCTGATTGCTGGTTCGATTGACGCCTCCGCCCAGAGAAGACGCACCACGACAACGACTACCACCACCTCATCCAATAACTCCGGCAGTTCTTCCAACTCCTCCTCCACATCGAGACGTTCCTCCTCCAGCCGCAACTCCGGTACCTCATCCGGCAATGTCAGCCGCAGCACCACGAAATCTTCTGACAGCAAGTCATCAGGTGCCGTGCAGCAAAACAATACGACCCGCCGCAGGACCACCACTACAACCGGCAGTCAGTCTTCCGGTACTACCAGACAGGGCAATACAAACAGACAATCCGCCACTACCCAGCAGGGCAGCACCACTACCCAGCAGGGCAATACCACACGCCGCAGCACTACCTCCGGCAGCGCCGCCACCCGCAGCGGTGACAACGGCACCACCACCCGCCGTGTCGCCACCCGCAGCGCCTCCGGCACTGCCTCCAGCAAAGAAAGCCGCCGCAGCGCCTCTTCAGGTGTCACCGTACGCACTGAAGACAGCAAGGCCGTGACAGGCTCCAATGTCACCCGCCGCGGCCTCAACACCGGAGGCGTCAGCACTTCATCCAACGCATCCAGGGCTGAACGCCACAACGAAAACTACCGTGACCGCGGAGGCAACTACCGCTACAACGACAGTGAGTACCGTATGGATGGACACCGCAACATCCACAGAATTCCTCCGCGCGAGCGCTCCTTCATCCGCCATGATATCCCCAGAGGCTTCTTCTTCGACGGACCTCACTACTACGGATACCGCATCCACTCGCTTCCTCCCCGCTACACACGTGTGCGCATATTGGGCATCGAATATATCTACTACAATGATGTCTACTATCGCCCTTACGGCACGACATGGATTATCTGCCGCCCCCCTCACGGTACCATCATCTCAAGGTCCATCAACAGGGCAATCCTCACCGGCGTGACATTCGCCTACTACAACAATGTTTACCGCACATTCCGTACGATCGATGACAACTATGCCACAATCGCCGAGCAAAACCGCATAATCGCTGAAAACAATGCCCGTATCGCCGCTCAAAACAACGCAATGGTGACCAACAGCACACGTGCTGCATCGGCCTACGAAATCGCCAACCGTCTGGGCCTCGCACAAAGCTACGCCTACGCAGACAGCGAATACTACTATCAGGACGGAGTGTTCTACATCCTCAGGAACGGGCAGTACACCGTCATCGTCCCTCCGGCCGGAGCGCTTGTGACATCCCTTCCCGACGACTATGACACAGTGGTAATGGACGGTCAGGAATATTACCGCGTAGACAACACCGTATACCGCACCACGCTCGTGGAAGGCACTCCCTATCTCGAGGTCCTCGGGCAGATGTACGGATCGACCGCATCCAAATACAGCTTATTTAATTAAATAAATTTAGTTTCATAGGTTTATTTGATAATTTAAATCTTCTTTTTATTTTTGCTTTCACATGCAATTATGAAAAGAAGATTTTTCGCACATATTAATGACTTTTGATCACGATTTCTCATACACTAATCAAACTAATATCATTTATCTATGTTCAAAAAGCTCCAATCAGCTTTGCTGATGGCTATTCTTGTCACTACGACATGGATGGCTTCCGCCCAGAACCATACGGCTACCGGCGTTGTCGTTGACAACATCGGTCCAGTCTATGGCGCAGGCGTAGTTGTTGCGGGAACCAGCAACGGTACAATAACCGGAGCGGACGGTTCCTTTGTCCTTAACGATGTACCGACGGGGTCTACACTCGTAGTCAGCTGTCTTGGTTACGAGACCGTTGAGGTCATGTTCAACGGCCAGCCGGTGAATGTCACCCTCCGTGAAGACAGCGAACTCCTGAACGAAGTGGTTGTCACGGCACTGGGTCTCTCCCGTGAAAAGAAATCCCTCGGTTACGCCGTTCAGGACGTAAAGGCCGATGCACTTAACCGTGGCGGCAGCGCCAACCTCACCGACGCCCTTCAGGGCAAGATCGCCGGTCTGCAGATCAGCAACTCCGGTACCGGTGTCGGCGGTTCAACCCGCGTGGTTATCCGTGGTTCTTCTTCATTGTCAGACAATAATGAGCCCCTCTATGTTGTAGATGGTGTGCCTTACGATACAGGCGGCCACGATATCGACGGTCAGGCCGGCCTCTGGGGCGGTACCGACCGCAGCGGCGGTGCCTTTGACCTCAATCCTGAGGATATCGAGAGCATTTCCGTGCTGAAGGGCCCTACGGCTGCAGCCCTCTATGGCTCCCGTGCCGGTAACGGCGTCATCCTCATCACGACCAAAAAGGGTGGCAAGGCCGACGAAGCTGTCGGCGTAACCTACACAGGCAAGTTCTCCTGGTCTCCGGTCTCTTATTTCGTGGATATGCAGAATGTCTACGGACAGGGTTCCAGCGGCGTATATAACGCCGAGGCGACAGGTTCCTGGGGTGCCGTCATGAGCGAATCCACCAAGATTGCCAACTGGTGGGACGGAACCTCCCATATATCCTATATCGGCGATGCCAATCCCTACAAGGAGTTCTATCGCACCGGTAACTCCCAGAGTCACAATGTGACTATAGCCGGAGGTGGCAAGGATAATCCCTGGAGACTCTCTCTCGGCCGTGACGACAACCAGTCCGTAATCAAGCCCACCACAATCAATAAGTCCAGTGTGGACCTTGTGGCTCGTCTGGAAGCCAGCAAATGGCTTCATTTCGATATAAAGGCCAATTATGTGAAGACTGTCGGTAACAACCGTCAGACCCGCGGCCTTTATGGTACTTCCTTCTATATTACTGCCATGCCGCGCAGCATCAAGATGTCCGACCTGGAGGCGCACGCCGTGGATGAGAATGCCGCAGCCCTCGGCCAGGTGGCGCACATCAACTGGTACGGCCCCAATGCCGACTATCAGAATCCCTACTTCATCCAGCGTCAGTTCAACAACCAGGATATCCAGAATAAGTTCTTCGGCATGGGTAAGATGACAGTGGATTTCTCGGATAACCTGCACTTCACTCTCAAAGAGGGTTATAACTGGGTTGACTACCAGACCAAAAACTGGTATCCCTACAAGGATCCCGTGTTCACCTCCGCATACCCGGAAGTCGACATGCGCAAGACCACCCGTATCGAGAGCAACCTCGAAGGCCTTCTCAGCTACAACAACTCTATCGGTGACTTCGACTTCGGCGTAAACGTAGGCGGCAACGTCATGCACAGCAAGTCTGAGGGTCTCCATGGTGACGGTCGCAAGATTGCCATCGTAGGTGCAATGTTCATCGAGGCCGGTGACGAGATAAAAGCCAGCAACTCACTTTACGAGAAAGAGATCCAGTCAGTGTACGGTTTCGCAAATGTAGGCTACAAGAACTTCCTGTTCGCAGACTTCACCGCGCGTAACGACTGGACTTCCACACTCCCTGCATCCAACCGCAGCTACTTCTACCCTTCAGTCAGCCTCTCATACCTTCTCACAGGCATGATGGACGAGATGGGTATCTCATACAACAAGGACATCCTTGACTTTGCCAAGTTCCGCGCATCATGGGCGCGCGTAGGTAAGGACACCGAGCCTTATCAGCTCGCCACCACCTACGGCAGCACCACCGATGCACATGGCCTCATCACCATCACCCAGAACACCACCCAGGCCAACGCCCACCTCAAACCCGAGATGGCAGACTCCTTCGAGCTCGGTACAGAGTGGCACTTCTTCAAGAACCGTCTCGGTTTTGATGTCACCTACTACAACACCACCACCACCAACCAGGTAATGCAGATCGCACTCCCTTATTCCTCAGGTGTGCAGAACAAGTGGATCAACGCCGGTGTCATCAACAACCGGGGTATTGAGTTCCAGCTCAACGGTGACATCATCCGCACCCGCGACCTCACCTTCGGCGCTACCCTCAACCTGGCCCGCAACGTCAACAAAGTCAAAGAGCTCTACCACGACGCAGAGACCGGTATAGATCTTGACCAGTACGAGCTCGGCCACATGACCGGAAGCGCCGGCGTATATGTACGCGCCATCGAAGGCGAGCCTATCGGCTCCATCTACGGTACCGGTTATGTCCGTGACGACAATGGCAACATTCAGATCAAGGACGGTCTGCCCGTGACCGAGTCAGAGGTATTCCTCGGTTCAGTACAGCCTGATTTCACCGGTTCATTCGGTCTCAACTTCGCTTGGAAGCAGATCAGCGCCAACGCCCTCTTCTCATTCAAGAAAGGTGGCAGGCTTTTCTCCCTGACCGAGTATGCTGCCGCTCATGCGGGTACTGCCGCCCGTACGGGTGAACGTACCAACTTCACATTCAACGGTACCGCAATGGATGCCCAGGCATTCTGGACAAACGCTCCGGCCGAGGAATTCATGTACGATGCCTCCTTCCTTAAAGTGGGCGAACTCTCCCTTGGCTACAATTTCAGCCGCAAGTTCCTGGATAATGCCACAGCGGGTATAGTGAAGAGCGCCAAGCTGTCCATCTACGGCAGCAATCTCTTCTACCTGATATCACATACTCCCGGCACTACACCGGATGGATCTTCCACCGATACTTCCATCTTCGCCTCTGCGTTTGATATGTGCCCTTATCCGACTACACGTAACTTCGGTGCATCCGTCACCATTGGCTTCTAATAGGATTCCACATTATGAAAATAAGAAATATATTACCTGTTTTTGCTTCTCTCGCCCTTCTGGCTTCATGCACAGGCAAGTTTGACGAGATGAACACCGACACTACTGCGCTTACTGCCGGTTCCGTACAGGCACATATGGTCTTTGGCCGCTGTGTATATCATGGCATGAGCAATGACCATCAGCGTAACTTCAACCTGAACGACGATATGTACGCCCACTACTTCTCCGAGGGACTGGGATGGACCGACTACTGGCGTTACAACGAGGGTTGGGGCAATATCTACTGGCGCGACTTCTATACCGAGCGGCTTCCTGAGTATCACCTGATCAATAAAATCCTGGGCGATGACGCCGATTATAACGGGATGAAGGCGGCCAACGATATCTGGAACGTCATCCTGTGGCTCCGCATCGTCGACCGTTACGGTGACGCTCCCTACAAGGACAGCGAAGGCAACTATGCCGGCCAAGGTGTGACCATGCCGTACAACTCCATCAAGGATATTTATCCGGACCTCGTAGCCCGTCTTCAGAGCGATGTCGCCCTTCTGGATAATCCCGGTACCAAGAGCTTTGGCAATTACGACCTGGTCTATTCAAACGACTGGGCTAAATGGAAGAAACTTGCCAATACTCTGATCATGCGCCTTGCCATGCGTATGTGCAATACCGCTGAGGCGGCTTCCCTGAAGAGTGCGTTCGCATCTGCCGTCAGCGGTGCGATGGACGCGGCCGATGACTATGCCACAGTGCATTGCGATTCGTATATCTGGGGCGACTACTATGACAGGACCTTCTACGACTGGGCCAATACCTTCACCAGCGCCGACTTCATGAGCGTAATGAACGGTACCAACGCCGGCTATATGACCGGAGTTGTGGATCCACGTCGCGGTTTCTGGTTCACCGAGGGTGAAGGCGCCACCGCCGGCAACAGCGGTTGGGACGGTTTCCCGAACGGCAATTACCCCATCGATACCCGTGACGATATCAAGGGTGCACATGGCGGCAGCCGTTCTTTCGCCCTTCTTAACTGCTACGACAAAGATGGATTCTTCTACTTCAATTTCCATAACACCCGCAAAGAGAATCTCGCCTGGTGCCTCGCCAGCTATTCAGAGACCTGCTTCCTCAAAGCTGAGGCAGTTCTCCGCGGCTGGATCAGCGGCGACGCTGAGACCTTCTACAAAGAGGGTATTAATGCTTCCATGGATGAGGTTGCCTACATAATCACCACTTCCAGCGGAACCAAGACCATCTCCACCGCAGAAAAGAATGCCTACATTGCAGCCCTTCCTTCCTTCGGTACCGGTGAGCAGGCCCTCCGCAACGTGATGATCCAGAAGTGGATCGCCATCTTCCCCAACTCTTGCGAAGCTTGGTGCGACCAGCGCCGTACCGGTTATCCGGACTACACCAGCGGTGTCCTGACCTATCCCACCATCCACCCCAGTTCACTGGTGACGGCTGGCAATATCGTACAGCGAATCCCTTATCCCGACAACGAGTACAATACCAACTCCACCATGATGCCTGCCAAGTATCAGAGCGGTACCCGCGAACAGCAAACCAACCTCTACTGGGCACTCGGCGGAGAGGGCAACACCCAATCCAAGAACACAGCCCCTAACAACCTCTAGTATCTGAGGGGATACAATAAAAGTGACCGGGTCGTTTTCGATCCGGTCATCTTTTTATTGGGTGGGTCCTATCCGCCGATCATTTCGTAGATGCGTCTCAGAGGCTCCGGGTCGCCGGAGGAGATGAGCTCCATCGAGAACGAGTCCTGACCCATGGGCAGAGACTCCTCTTCCATGACGTGCACGAGCTGTCTGGCGACTGCCGGTGCGGGATCGATGAAACGGATATCCGGCCCTGCGACTTTCTGCATGGTCTCCATGAGGAAAGGGTAGTGTGTGCAGCCGAGTACGATGGTGTCAGCACCCTCGTCGAGCAGTGGCTGCAGGCTCCGGCGTACGGTATCTTCGGCTTCCGCTCCGGTGAGCTTGCCCTGCTCTACCAGTTCTACGAAGCCGCTGCCCACATGCTCGACTATGCGGACGTCGTCTTCATATTTGCCTCTGGTAGTCAAGTATTTGGATCCTTTCAGGGTGCCTGCGGTGGCGAGGACTCCGATAACTCCGCTCCGAGTGCCGAGAGCCGCCGGCTTGACGGCGGGCTCCATGCCGATGAATCTCATCGGCGCGTACTCCTCGCGGAGCATCGCGATTGCCGCCGCGGTCGCTGTATTGCATGCGACGACGATGATGTCGGCGCCACGCCCTATCAGCGTGTCTGCGATAACTCTCGCGCGGTCCTGAATATAGGAAGCCGTTTTCTCTCCATAAGGGCAATGGGCGTTGTCCGCGTAATATACGTACTTTTCGTCGGGCAGAAGTTTGACTATCTCCCTGTACACGGACATGCCACCTGTTCCGGAATCGAATATACCAATCATAGTGAATACAAAGATAAGGAATTCCCACGTTTTTTGTTTAATTTTGCAAGTTGAATTATAAGACAGGAATGATAAGCCAAGACCAGATAAAAGACCTTCGCCAGCGCGTTTCGACACTGGATAAATGCCTCGATATAGCCGGGAAGAGGGAAGATGTGAAGCAGAGAGAACTCCAGTCTCAGTCGCAGGACTTCTGGAGCGACCCTAAAGCCGCCGAGGTGTTCCTCAAGCAGCTCGCGGGAGTGAAGTCGTGGGTGACCGACTACGACCGTGCCCACGGGTTAGTCGATGACCTCGACGTCCTCTATGAGTTCGCCCGTGACAGCGTCGCAGGCGCCGACGAGGAGACGGTGTCGGAGACCGAAGAGACCCGCGAACTCGACGCGGCCTTCAAAGCCGCTGAGCAGGCCGTTGAAGACCTTGAACTCCGTAATATGCTGGGCGGCGAGGGTGACAATCTCGGCGCTATCCTCACAATCAATTCCGGAGCGGGAGGGACTGAGTCCAACGACTGGTCCTCCATGCTCATGCGAATGTATATCCGCTGGGGTGAGCGCAACGGCTTCAAGATGACGGTCACGGACCTTCTCGAAGGCGAAGAGGCCGGTATCAAGTCCGCCACCATCCAGGTCGAGGGCGATTATGCCTTCGGCTATCTCAAAGCAGAGAACGGAGTGCACCGCCTCGTCCGCATCTCCCCGTTCAATGCCCAGGGCAAACGTCAGACCACCTTTTCCTCCGTATTCGTATATCCCCTCGTCGATGACAGCATCAATATCGAGATAAACCCCGGCGACCTAGAATGGGATACATTCCGCAGCGGCGGTCACGGCGGCCAGAACGTGAACAAGGTGGAGACCGGTGTCCGCGTGCGTCACATACCCTCCGGCATCATGGTTGAAAACACAGAGACCCGCTCCCAGCAGGACAACCGGCAGAACGCCCTCCGCATCCTCAAGTCCCGCCTCTACGATATCGAGCTGAAGAAGCGCCAGGAGAAACAGGCCGAGCTTGAAGGCCAGAAAAAGCGCATCGAGTGGGGCTCGCAGATCAGGAACTACGTACTCCATCCATACAAACTCGTAAAGGACCTCCGCACCGGCTACTCCACGGCCGATACCCAGGCTGTCCTCGACGGCGACCTTAATGGCTTCATCCACACCTACCTGATGGGCAAGGGCGCCGCCGTCACCGATGACGATATAGACTAGCAATAATCCAACAATACAACAATAAAGATATGGCTGAATTCAAATATGCACCCATGTTCCAGCTCGGCAAAGACACGACCGAGTACTATCTTCTGACCAAAGACCATGTCAGCGTCGGCGAGTTCGAAGGACATCCCATGCTCAAGGTGGAAGCCGAGGGTCTCACCAAGCTGGCAAATGCCTGCTTCCGTGACGTGAACTTCCTCCTGCGTCCGGCTCACAACGCACAGGTCGCCAGGATTCTCTCCGACCCCGAAGCATCTTCGAATGACAAATACGTAGCCCTCCGCTTCCTCCGCAACGCCGAGGTAGCCGCCAAGGGCAAACTCCCTTTCTGCCAGGATACCGGCACCGCCATCATCCATGCCGAGAAAGGCCAGCAGGTCTGGACCGGTTTCGATGACGCAGAGGCACTGGCAAAGGGAGTGTACAAGACCTACACGGAGGAGAATCTCCGCTACAGCCAGAACGCCCCCCTCGATATGTACAAAGAGGTCAATACCAAATGCAACCTTCCCGCCCAGATCGACATCGAGGCCGGGGAAGGTATGGAGTACAAGTTCCTCTGCGTGGTGAAAGGCGGCGGTTCTGCAAACAAGACTTACCTCTACCAGATGACCAAGGCAGTCCTGAATCCGAAGACTCTCGTCCCTTTCCTCGTGGAGAAGATGCGTTCTCTGGGTACCGCAGCCTGCCCCCCTTACCACATCGCGTTCGTGATCGGCGGTACTTCCGCTGAGAAGAACCTTCTCACCGTGAAGCTCGCCTCCACCCACTACTATGACTCCCTCCCGACTACCGGCGATGAGACCGGACGCGCATTCCGCGATGTAGAGCTCGAGAAGCAGGTGTTCGAAGAGGCCTGCAAGATCGGCCTCGGAGCCCAGTTCGGCGGCAAGTATATGGCTCATGACATCCGCATCGTCCGTCTGCCCCGTCACGGTGCCAGCTGCCCCATCGGTCTCGGTGTGAGCTGCTCGGCAGACCGCAACATCAAGGCCAGGATCGACCGTGAGGGTATCTGGATCGAGAAACTCGATGACAATCCGACACAATGGATTCCCGAAGAGCTCCGCAATGCCGGCGAAGGCGGCGGCGTGAAGATAGATCTCGACCAACCCATGGAGAACGTGCTCAAAGAGCTCACCAAATATCCTGTTTCCACTCGCCTGAGCCTCAGCGGTACCATCATCGTAGCCCGCGACATCGCCCATGCCCGTCTCAAGGAGAGACTTGACAATGGCGAAGACCTGCCTGCATACATCAAGGATCATCCGGTATTCTACGCCGGTCCTGCAAAGACTCCGGAAGGGATGGCCTGCGGCTCCATGGGCCCGACCACCGCAAACCGTATGGACCCTTACGTGGACCTCTTCCAGTCCCACGGCGGCAGCATGATCATGATTGCCAAGGGCAACCGCGGCCAGGAAGTGACCGATGCCTGCAAGAAGCATGGAGGATTCTATCTCGGCTCCATCGGCGGCCCCGCTGCCGTACTCTCATACGAGAGCATCAAGAGCATCGAGTGCCTTGAATATCCCGACCTCGGTATGGAGGCTATCTGGAAGATCCGTGTCGAGGATTTCCCCGCCTTCATTCTCGTGGATGACAAGGGTAACGATTTCTTCAAGACTATAGGACTCTAGCCTATGGGTAGATTCCAGATCACAGAACAGGACAGGGCTTTCATGAAGGAAGCCATACGCCTCGCCGAGGAGAGTATCGACCTCGGCGGTGGCCCTTTCGGGGCCGTCATCGTCAAAGACGGTGAAGTGGTCGCATCCACATCCAACTCCGTCACGATCGATAACGATCCCACAGCCCATGCGGAGGTCAACTGCATCCGCAAGGCATGCAAGGCCCTCGGTACATTCGACCTTTCGGGTTGCGTCATCTATTCTTCTTGTGAACCCTGCCCTATGTGCCTCGGAGCCATCTATTGGGCGCATATCGACCGCATCTATTATGCGGGAGACCGCAAGGATGCCGCGAAGGTGGGATTCGATGACGATTTCATCTATAAGGAACTCGCCAAGGAGATGTCCGAACGCACTACTCCTATCATTTCCATGATGCCTGCAGAAGGGGTGTCTCCGTTTGATAAATGGAGACTCAAGACTGACAGGATTGATTATTGATGATAGTATTATACCTCATACTGGTGTGTCTGATCGGCGTTTCAACGCCGGTCCAGACCGCCATAAATTCACGCCTGCAAGACAGCATCGGTTCACCCCTGGTGGCCTCCCTCGTCCAGTTTGGCGTGGGCCTTCTGGCCATTTCTCTCATATCGGTAATCTTCTTCCCGCCTATCTGGGACGTGATATCTTTCTCCGGTCCGTGGTATGCGTGGATAGGAGGCCTGACCGGGGTGATAGGCCTTACCCTTTTCATCGTACTTTTTCCCCGTATCGGAGGAATACAGACCGTCCTGCTGCCCATTGTCGGACAGCTTTTGACAGGGGTATTGATCGATCATTTCGGCGCTTTCGGTATGGAGCCGAGGCCTGTCAGCCTGGTAAAGGCCGGCGG
>Ga0265298_10004591_pt1 | contig 17589 bp, 15 predicted proteins | sample AusTroGonzalo_MG_3_FD_193486 | JGI IMG/M metagenome (GOLD analysis project Ga0265298, IMG submission 193486) | Bovine rumen microbial communities from tropical cattle in Woodstock, Queensland, Australia - Gonzalo_01 | ecosystem: Host-associated > Mammals > Digestive system > Stomach > Rumen ... | reverse complement strand
ATCAACTGTTGTAGGCTTTCCTTTGTATAGTCTGATAAATATTGGGCCAGCACATCAGGGTCGCTGCTATTCCATGCACTTGGCGTAGAATGCTTGCCTGGATCGGTCCATGTGTCGCTATAGTGGAAATCGAGCAAGAAGGTAAGACCTGCATCCTTGATGCGCTTACCCAGTTTCTTAACATATTCAATATCCTGTCGAACACCTTCTCTTTGATGCGCTTCCGATGCTTTAGATGGATCCACAAAGAGGCGTACTCGCATGGCGTTCCAACCTTGCTCTTTAAAGTAGCCTATCATGTCGCCAGTAATAGCATTGCCACTTTTATCATAATACTGAGCACCATACTTCTCGTATTCAGGAAGCATCGAGATGTCACCGCCGACGTACTTCTGTGCCGACATCGTGACAGTCAGCACGCACATTGTCATTAATAGTAGTATTCGTTTCATTTTCTATAGTAGTTTGTTTTTATTGCTTAATTCTTCTTATGCCTGTTGGCCCGCTGCTCACGGTATTTGGCTTTCTGCCGGGCAGAGCCACTACCGTGGGCACCGGTGATGTATTTCTTTTTCTTGGCCTTGGTCTTCACCTTGTCGTCTTCCTGCCTCGGCCCGCCACCTCTTCCGAACGAGATACCGTTCTCCAGAATGCTCTGAAAGTCTGACTCCTTACTCATTGTTTTGTCATATTACTCCCCTCCCTCAGGGAGGGGATGGGGGTGGGTCTTAGTGATGGAATAAGCGGACGCCAGTAAACGCCATAGCAATGCCATACTTGTCGCAGGTCATGATGACGTGGTCGTCACGAACGCTGCCACCAGCCTGGGCAATGTATTGCACGCCACTCTTATGAGCACGCTCAATGTTGTCACCAAAGGGGAAGAATGCGTCGCTGCCGAGGGCAACACCCGTATTCTGGGCTATCCAGGCTTTCTTCTCTTCCATCGTCAGCACGGCAGGCTGCTCGGTGAAGAACTGCTGCCAAGCACCATCGCGCAACACGTCGTCGTGCTCGTCTTCTGAGATGTACACGTCGATGGTATTGTCGCGGTCGGCACGGCGGATGCCCTCCTTAAACGGCAAACTCAGCACTTTAGGGTGCTGGCGCAGCCACCAGATGTCGGCCTTGTTTCCAGCCAGACGTGTACAATGTATGCGGCTCTGCTGTCCAGCACCGATGCCGATGGCCTGGCCGTCTTTGACGTAGCACACCGAATTGGACTGGGTGTACTTCAGCGTGATGAGAGCGATAATCAGGTCGCGCTTAGCCTCAGCGGGGAAGGTTTTGTTCTGGGTGGGAATGTTCTCAAACAGCGCTGGGTCGTCTAACTGTATCTCGTTGCGACCCTGCTCGAAAGTCACGCCGAAACACTGCTTCGTTTCCACCGGCGCAGGCTTGTAAGCCGGGTCTATCTTGATGACGTTGTACGTTCCCTTACGCTTGTCTTTCAGTATCTCGATAGCCTCAGGGGTGAAGTCAGGGGCAATGACGCCGTCGCTTACCTCACGCTTCAGCAGCAAGGCGGTGGTCTTGTCGCACGTATCGCTCAGCGCCACAAAGTCGCCATAGCTCGACATACGATCTGCACCGCGGGCTCTGGCGTAGGCACAAGCCACAGGGCTCTCGTCCAGCCCCTGCACGTCGTCAACAAAGTATATCTTCTTCAGCTTGTCACTCAACGGCAGACCGATGGCAGCACCTGCCGGCGAGACGTGCTTGAACGATGCGGCGGCAGCCAGACCGGTGGCAGCCTTCAGCTCCTTTACCAACTGCCAGGCATTCAGTGCGTCTAAGAAATTGATGTAGCCAGGGCGGCCATTAATTACTTCAAGGGGTAACTCTCCCTCCTGCATGAAAATGCGCGAGGGTTTCTGGTTCGGATTACATCCGTACTTCAGCTGTAGCTCTTTCATTATAAATATAATAAGGTGTAAATTCGTTTGCGCTGCAAAGTTACGAAGAATAATTGAAAATTGAGAATTGAAAAAGAAATTAATCTTTAAACTTTGTTATAGACCTGGGGCGCTATGACCTTTTGGTCTGAGAACCCAATGATTTCTTAATGTAGCAAATAACAAAAGAAGTGGGAAAACGAGTTTCTCACTTCTTGTCTCTTTTCTCATTTAAGAACGAGGTTTAGTCCTTGACCATGGCGCTGCGCTTCTCCTTGATGCGGGCAGCCTTACCAGTCAGCTTGCGCAGGTAGTACAGCTTAGCGCGACGTACCTTACCAACCTTGTTCACCTCGATAGACTCGATGTTCGGCGACTCTAAGGGGAAGATACGCTCAACACCCACGGTACCCGACATCTTGCGAACGGTGAAACGCTTCTTCTCGCCGTGACCGCAGATCTTAATCACCACGCCACGATAGAGCTGGATGCGCTCCTTGGAACCCTCGATAATTTTGTAAGCGACAGTAATCGTATCACCAGCCTTGAACTCTGGGAACTTTTTGCCGGTTGCAAATGCTTCTTCAGCAATTTTCATTAAGTCCATAACTCTTAACTCTAATCTTTAAACTTTAAACTTTTACTTTTCTTGCTGTATCGTTCGAGCGCAACATAACAGGTTTCACAACCCTCCTGCCAGCGATTACGCCGAAAGCGGCTGCAAAGGTACGAAAATAAAGTGAAAAATAAAGGTTTATGAGTGAAGAATTTGCTTTCGCCCTCCAAAGTTTAACTTTTTTTTGCAACTTTCGACAACAGTAAGACCACTTATCATGCCAGAGTGCTGAGCAGTTACGCAACCTTATCGGACAACTTCCGTGAATTCTGGCTTGGCATCCTTCTCCTTGCCGACGGTGACAAAGATGGTGGAAGTGCCTTCCTTGCCGTCCATGCCGCGGCTCTTAACGGTGAACTGGTAGTCAGTACTCTCAGCCGATTCGCGCTGGCCAACGGTAACCGGCGTACCTAGCGGGAACTGGTAGCTCGAGCAAGCTGCGTCGAAGATGGCCTTGTCTTGTTCCGTCACGGGCTGCTGGGCCGAATAGTCGGACAACTTATCGACGGTACCCTTCTTGTAGCCATTCTCTATCAGGAATCGGTTGAGCTCCTTGGCGGCAGCAGCAACACGGGCCGTACGGACACCATAGCCTTTCTGGATGCTTGCCTTGGGCAGGGCTTTCTTGAGGTCTTCCGACGAAGTATTCAGTCCGCCGCTTCCAAAGGTGCAGAACGGGACTATCTTCTTGCCTGCGAAGTCGTTTGCCTTAACCAACGTAGCTATCGGCATCGCATAGGTACCAAACCAGATGGGGTAGCCGAGGAAGATGACATCGTAGTCGGCAATCTGCGACTTCAGGGGCTTCAGTTCTGGCGTTGTGCCACTCTCCCTTTCGCGCTGACTGCGCTGGATGGTCTCCTGAAAATTGCCGGAATAGGGTTCCACCGCCTCAATGCCTTCGATATCGGCCTGAAGCTGCTGCTGCAGTTCTTGAGCGACGGTCTTCGTCGTCCCTGTCTCGGAATAGTAAAGCACCAGCACGCGGTTGTTACTCCCTTCTGCCTGTTCGCTGTTTGCCGCCTGCTTCTGTGCACAGCCGCTAACGATAGATGTAGCCAAAATTGCCATTGATAATAAGATTTTCTTCATTTGACGTATGATATTTAGTTAATATGCAGTCGGCAAAGATAAGAACTTTATTCGTAAATTCCAAATATTTCCGCGTTTTGTTTTGTCGTTTGCGAAATGTTTCGTATCTTTGCCGTACTAAAACTGTTACTATGAAAAAGAAACTGACCATTTTCCTGCTTATGCCGATGCTGGTGCTGGCATCGTGCAAGTCGCATTACGAGGTGGCGGGCGTCCAGCGAAGCCGTATTGTAGTGGACAGCCGCTACGACAGGACACCTGACGCAAGGGCTGCCGAGTTCCTGAAACCTTATAAACACTTGGTTGACAGCGTGATGGGTCCCGTGGTGGGTCACGCGTCGAAGTATCTGACGGCTCAGCGCCCAGAGGGTTCGCTGTCGAACCTGCTGGCTGACATTCTGATGTGGGCGGCTAAGGACTACGACGAGCATCCCGTGCTGGCCATCCAGAACATGGGTGGCGTGCGTGCCGACCTGCCGAAGGGTGAGGTGACGTACGGCGACATTGTGGACGTAGCGCCGTTCGAGAACAAGATTGCCTTTGCCACGTTGTCTGGCGAGGAGCTGTTGCAGCTGTTCAGGGAGATTGCGGCAACTGGCGGCGAGGGTGTCAGCAGCTCGGTGCGCATGGTGATTACAAAGGACAAGCAATTGGAGAGCGTGACCATCGACGGCGAGGAGATTGACCCCGCAAAGGAGTACCGTCTGGCTACCATCGACTATCTGTTGGGTGGCACGGACAAGATGGAGACGTTTAAGAAGTGTCGCGACATCAACTCGCCAAAGGAGGACAGGAACAATACGCGATTCATCATCGTGAACTACTTCCGCGAGATGGAGAAGCAGGGCAAGGTGGTGGACGCCAATATAGAAGGAAGGATAACGGTTGCGGCCTCCGGCCTAAATAATTAATAAAAAAGAATAAAGAAAGCGGCCTCCGGCCTAAAGAATAAATAACAAATAATAAATAATAATGATATGAAGAGAGAGAGTGTATTTATCCCCATAACGCGGATTTGTCTGCAAGGTTTTTTATTTATTATTCTTTCATTATTATTTAGCCCTGCAGAGGCGAAGAAGAAGCAGTTGGTGATACTGCACACGAACGACACGCACTCGGCTATACTGCCGCTGAACTCGCAGTTGCCGGACACGACGATTGCGGGCAGGGCCGGATTCCTGCGCCGCTTAGTAATGCTGAAGGAGGAACGCCAGAAGGATCCCGACCTGCTGTACTTCGACAGTGGCGACTTCTGCCAGGGCTCGGCATACTTCACGATGTTCAAGGGCGACGTCGAGGTGGGCTTGATGAACCAGATGGGCATCGACGCTTCAACCATCGGCAACCATGAGTTCGACTTCGGCATGGAGACGATGGCCAACATCTTCCGGCAATGCAACTTCCCCATACTCTGCAGCAACTACGACTTCACAGGGACGCCGGTCGAAGGACTGACGAAGCCTTGGATTGTGATGAAACGCAACGGTGTGAAGATTGGCGTCTTTGCCGTTTGTCCGAAGTTGGAGGGCTTAGTGTCGGCGAAGAACTGTCCGGGTGTGAAGTATCTTGACCCAGCCCGCGTGGCATTGGAGACGGCCACCATGCTGAAGCAGGAGAAGAAGTGCGACATAGTAATCTGCATCTCGCACTTAGGCTGGGAAGGCAAGACTAAGGAGGACGACCACTATATGATAAAAGGTTCGCGAAACATCGACCTGGTGCTGGGCGGTCACTCACATACCTATTTCCAGAAGTTGGAGTACGAGACCAACATGGACGGTAAGCAGGTGCCCGTCGATCAGAACGGCAAACACGGTGCGTTTATTGGTCGACTGGTGGTGGAACTAAAGTAATTTTGAATTTGGAATTAAGAATTAGGAGTTTTTTGACCTAAAGGTGCAAAGCGACTAAGGTCGATGAGTCGCCTACTGCGATTAAGAATTAAGAGTTAAGAATTACTCAAAGTAGAACGTCAGGACAATCATTTTTGACTGTGCGCTGCTAACCGAACCGGCGTAAGGTTTGAGGTTATCGTCGCGCAGCTCGTTGATGTGGTTCTTGTCCAAGGCGTTGCCCAGTCCGAAACAGAATTTCAGCTCAGGGATGAGTTTAAAGAACGGCAGGTAGAAGTCGCAGCCGAGACCAACCTCCGCCATCGTATTGTAACGCTTCAGGCGAATCATGTCCTGCTCACCACCAGTCAGGTTGATGGTGGGATTGATGCCCGCCATGATGTAGGGGCGATGATTATTCCAGCGTGGCGCAGCAAACTTCAGGTCGATGGGAACGGAAACGTAGGTATTCTTCATGTCCTGAATCTGGCGCGTCGGCATGCCCTGAGGGTCTAACTGCTTCATATTAAGAAACGTCAGATGCTTCGAGCCGAAGTGCATCGACGGTGTACAGCGTAGCGAGAAGTTGCTCGACAGGCGCCACTCCGCCAGTACGCCAACGGAGAAACCCGGATTCCACTTGTCAGCATCGCAGACCACCAGCTCTTCGTGCATCGTGCCGTCGGCATCAGTGATGAGCTGCGGACCGACATTATCGAACTCGACGTCCTGCAAGTGTACACCTACCAGTATGCCAAAGTGCATCGGTCGCAGGTCCACATAGGGTTTGTTCTGTACACGACGGTCGATTTGCGCCCCTGCGGGGCTAAATAATAATGAAAAAATAATAAATAATAAACCACGCAGATAAATCCGCGTTATGGGGATAAGTACACACACTCTCTTCATACCTCTTTTATTTATTATTTTTTCTTAGGCCAAAGGCCGCTTTCTTTATTATTTGTTATTTATTCTTTAGGCCAAAGGCCGCTTTTCGGGCCGAAGGCCGCTATATTATAACGTTCATCCTGGCCGGATTATTATTTCGATAACGTATAAATTACGCTTACAGCATGAAAAAAGTCTACCTAACATTAGGTATTATCCAAAATAATTCCGTACCTTTGCATCACAACAAATCAGTATAATTAGTTAAACAACTTAATTTCAAGAATTATGGCATACGTAATTGGTGACGACTGCATCGCATGTGGAACATGTATCGATGAGTGCCCCGCAGGAGCAATCTCTGAGGGCGACAAGTATTCAATCAACCCCGATGTCTGCACAGAGTGCGGCACATGCGCTGACGTTTGTCCGTCAGAAGCTATCAGCCTTCCCTAAAGGATTAAGCTGAAAAATGTGGTTAAACAAGAAGAGCACCCGCTGGGTGCTCTTTCTGTTTTGGTCTATACTTTCTTATTTTCCAATAAGACCCGCTTGATGTATTGCTCAATCTCCTGCGGCGTGATGTCGTAGACGGGCTGGAGTTGTAAGAATTGCGCGTCTTTACGGTAGTTGTCACCATTAGTTAGCATAGCCAGCAGGTTTTTACGTTTCAGCAGATTACCAGAATGTTCTATTGCCAGTTGCACCATTTCCTCGAAATCGATGCCTTGTTGCAGGATGCAATAGATGTCATAGTAGTCGCGATACTTCGAGCGGCGCAGCATGGCTTCCATCTTCATAGCACCGATAGACTTGATGTCGGCAAGTCTCAGGTTGTTCTGAAATGGAGTGGCCTGCATGGTGGGAATCTGTTTCCTGGGCGGTTTGTAAAAAGACAACTTCACACCCTCGAAGACGAATGACACGAAGTTGAAACCTCCGATTTCCATATCATCAATATGTCCCACGGACTCCAGCTCTCTTTTGATAGCAGATATCTCGACTTCGGGCTTCTCGTTTCTTTTTTTTATCCAACTCATGAAGTCAAGGTCTTCGCTCAGGCGCATATTCAGTTGTATCGACAGGGCTGTCCCCCCTACCAACACGTAAGGTTTGATACATTCCAGACGGGTGATGGTATCAAACACCTGTGATGTCTGTGGTGCCAATCCATTCATTAAGCAGCAAGTTTTTTGTTTAGTTCCCTTGTAGCCATTGCCTTGACGTATGCACCAGGTTTCTTAATGCCAAAATAAAACCATGCAAAGAATCTGTTCAGCACATAGTAACGTTCGCCCTGGGCCACCACATTTTCAATCCAAGCTTTCTTGACAAACGGGAAGGGATATAGCTGGAAAAGCATGTCAATATCATCCAGGTCGAGGTGAAGCATGACGAGTTCCACCAAGATATCATCAGGTACATCCTTGATGCTGTCTTGACTATATGACCAGAAGGCGTTAACCTTTTTCAACTGGCCAATCAGGTGAGGTTTAATCGCTTCTTGTTTCATTCCGCTGCAAATGTACTCAAAAAAAGCAAAAGAAGCAAACTTTCGCCCAGTTTTTTCAATTTTGAGCACAGAAGTACGTCTTTTTTTGAATTACTCTGTTTTGGTCAGAATTGTTTGGGGATATAGTCGAAGCTGTCGAAATGGTTGAAGCCCATTGCCGTAAGCTGTCTGCGACTCTCTGCGATGTCTGCTTCCGTATTGTAATCTGGAATGTGGGGCAGACGGATGGTTACATCCTCCTGTTTCCCGTGGGCGGCAAGCCAATGGAGGTTGTCAATAACCTGACGGTTGTCTGCAGAGGTATATCGGCGATAGATGTCTGGATTCATATCCTTGATGTCAACAATGTAGTGGTCGATGTAGGGAGCCACCGCCTCTACATGTCTGCGGTTGACATTCAGCGACGTCTCCACGTAAGTACGCCATCCCGTTGGTTTCAGTTTGCAGAAACGGACTATTTCGTCGCTTCTCAGCAGGGGTTCGCCGCCTCCGAAGGTGACACCACCGTTCGTCGCCTGAAAGTAAAGGTTATCCACCATAACCTCATTCATTATTTCCTGTACATCCATCTCCCGCCACACACCATCAGCCCTGAGGCATTGCTCATTAAAACAATACTTACAGCGCAACGGACAGCCGTGGAATGCAACCAGCGTGGTGACACCCTCTCCGTCCGTAGCAAGGCGGTGACGACAGATTCCTATCAACGGGGTCTTCATGTCATTCGATAGAGTCTTCCATACTGGCCCTGCCCACCATCAAGGTATCGACTTCTATCTCACCTTCTTTAACACCGCATCCATTATCAGAACAACACGTACAGCTCGTCAAAGCAGCAAGTCCTGCAGATATTCCCACAACAGCTACCGCTTTTCCCAACAGCCTACGAAAGTTCAGCTGCTGTTCGATATACCTCACCTCCGCTTCACAAGCCGGACAGGTGCCGCGACATTCACCCTCATGGTGACACTCCCGTGGTTCATACTTAATCTCATTAGCATCAGCCACCTGCTTACGGATGGCCTTCAGCACGTTGCAAATTGATTTACCTCTTGTCATAACTATTGTGCATTACTCGATGTTCAGGCGGCGGTTCTTGGGATATTTCACTTTGTACTGCAACGTCAGTTCGCGCTGTTCGCTGGGCTGGAGCTGAAGCGGCCACCGTACAATGCCCGTCTGTTTGTCATACTGACCACCGCTCAGTTCTTCCATATCGACCTCGATACTCGTGTTACGCGAGATGGGGGCTTGGTCAAAGACGGTGATGCTAACGGTTTCTGGACGCGTGTTCTTGACGGTGATGCGCCACGTCATCGTCTGTTCCTGGTTGCTGCCAAAGAAACGGCGGGTGGAACGCTCGCTGACCTTCTGACGCTGAACGCGGATGCTCTGGTCACGGCCCAACGAGAAGTGGAGCGTGTCGCTGCTCACATTCGGATCGAGAATGCTTTTGCCCACAAACGAATTGTCGAAATAGACGTTGGCCTCGCCTTCCATCAGATTGAGTTGCTGCCAGTCGGTGGCGTCGGCCACGAGGAACGACTCCTTGTCAATTTTCGGTATGCCGCGGTATTCGTAGGTAGCAGGCAACTGATGACGGGCCAGTTCTGTCGTTGTCGTCTTGCCGCCGTCAGGCAAAGTCAGGAGCTGCTTGATGTCGAACTCAAAGCCAAACTGCGCCTGCTGCTGATTGACAGCAACAACTTCGCTCTCGTCCATTTCTTCTTTCACCGCTACACCCGGTATTGTACCCGATACCATCTCGACGTCGTGCTGCACAGCGGCGCTGGATTTGGCTTTTGAGCGGGCACCCCTTACGGAAGTACCATAACCCACAACCGTGACCTCTTCTAAGCGTGCCTCATCTTCCTTCATGCGGATGTTCAGCGTAGAGCCTGGCGTGGCAGTCCGTGTCTGGGTCTGATAACCGATGTATGCGAAAGTAAGCTGGCGATGGTCTTGCGGCAAGACGATGGAATAATTACCGTCGATGTCAGAAACAGTTCCTAATCGCGTACCTTTTATTATAATAGAGGCCCCGATAATGGGCGAGCCGTCCTCAGCATCCACTATTTTTCCGCTGACAGTGCTGCCGTCGGAATCAAAATTGTAGGTAGGTGCCGACAAACCGTAATCCAGCCAATAGGTTTTCAACTGCGGTGCGACGTTAGAGCGGTTCGGGTTGGCCGACGAGAGTGTGACAGGCACGTTTTTCCACTCTTCCTTGGTATTTTGGAAAATGTTGGCCTTATACGACAGCTGCAATGGTTCCTTGGTGCTGTTCGAACGGACGTCGTAGCTGGGATACCAGCCGGCATTCTTCACATAGTACGTCAAGTCGAAGTCGGCACGGTCTGCCTGTTTGGCATCCACTTTCACGTCAATCTCAGTAACGCTCTTCAACTTCAACTTGGCAATGGAGTCACACACCTTTTGCTTCCGCTCCAGTTCCTCATCGAGTTTTTGCAGCTGCTCTTCCAGTTCCTGACTGCGCTTCTTCACCGAGAGCACTTCTTGAGCATAGTAACTATTAAGCTCCTTGATGTTTGCCAGAGGGGTGGCCACCGTACGGCCAGCCACGGAGCAGTTCGTCTTCACCAGTTCCAGCTGGGCCGTCAGCATTTCCTGTTCGTCCTTCACCTGCTGGATGCGGCGCTTCACAGACTTCACGCCATCCTCTGCCTCATGCAGTCTCTTCATCTGGGCGGCAGAGTCAGGATGAGCCGTCCGCTCGCTCACACCTAATATAATAAGGTGTCCCTTGGCCTTCACCTGCAAGCTCTTCTTGTCCATATAGGGAGAAAAGCCAGTAAACGTCACCACTTGTTCGCCCGCCGTCAGGTTGACGCTCTTCGAACGCTCCACCTGAGCACCATTGGTAAACACGGTAACCCTGTTGATTGACGTAGTTTGCTTATCAATAGCTATAGCCATCATTGCCGTCATCAGACATGCGGCAATCATCATCTTACGCATTGTCATTATCATCCTCTTGTTATTTGTGCAACATAGTTGCAGAAAACCAGTCTAATCCTTCAGCGAATAGGTGATGGTGGAAACCACGCGGACCTTCTTCTGGTAGGGGATGTCGGCATCGTCAATGGAGAACTCACCCTGGCCGGCCTCCACAATCTTGTTGATGGTGGAGTGGCTGTTCTCGGCAAACTGCTGGGCGGTCTTCTCGGCAGCGGCAATAGCCTGGCTCATCATCTCCGGCTTCAGCTCCTGAAACTTGGTGTATTCATAGTTGGCATAGCTGTTTTCGAGCATGACGCCTCGCGCCAGCAGTTCGTCGCTGCATCGTTGTAACAGCTCGTTGACGAACTTCGTGTCGTTCGAGGAAATGACGAGGCCGCGCGTCACAGAATAGCGGTATGTCGGACGGCGCTCGTTCCATACGTTGCTGTTGTTGTCAGTAATGTCAAACGACTTGACGCTTACCGTGCACTTGCCTTCAATCTTGTTCTCCTTCAGATACTGCTGAATCGTCTTCACGTTGCGGTTCAGCAGGGCGAAGATGGATTCCAGTTCGTCACCCACGGCAGCCACCGAGAGGTTCCACGTCACCTTGTCCGCATCGACCACCCGTTCGGCCAGTCCCTTCACCGTTACGCGACGGTCCTTGTTCGTAAAGTTGTCAATACCACTCTTGATGCAGAGTCCAAGCAGCAAGAGACCAACGGCCAGTATAGTGGCCTGAATCACTTTCCCATATTTCTCCATAGTTGTCATGTTTTTGGTTTTAAAATCATCCTGCGATTCTCCAATCTTCTGGGATACGCGTGCTGGGATTAAACTTAACACCAATCTTAACAACACGTTTCCCCTCTGTCTGATATGGAAGTGCATAATCCTTTGTGTCAATTTGTTCGAGGGCCTCCTGAGCTGTACCATTTACCTTAAGTTCGAATACATAGGTTGTACCAGGCATATTAACCACCATATCAACACGGCCACCAGCACACTTCACCTGCGTTCTCACATACACATTCAGCATCGAGAAAATCAGATACATCGTATATTCGTAAAAACCCTCAGCATTTGCAGCCTCGGCCAGTTTCTGCTTAAAGCCCTCCACATATGGGATAGCAGCCAGATAACTCCGCATCTCTTGCATAGCCAGTTCTACATCCCCTTGCTTCAGCGCTCGCCAGAACTTAACAGCAAAACCCGCTTGAACATCGCCACCTTTCAGTCCTACATAAACAGGGAGCAACCCATCAACATAGCCTATACGAACCTCCTGATTGGGTAAGGAGAGTGTATACATTTCCGACTCCCGATCGTAATGCTTCACTGTTAAATAGCCGCTCTGGTAAAGCAGAGGCAGGGCATCCTGCATATTTTCTGTAGGCTGATCGAATGCTGACGAGGGTACTTCCAATCGTTCGAACGACATGATATCCGTACCAAAATGCTGCATTTGGCGAATAAGGAACGTAGGCGTACCACTCTCAAACCAGAAATTGGTTACTTTCCGCTGCTGGAAAGCTTTCAGCAGACTATATGGATTATAAATATTCTCTGGTTTCTCTGAGAATTGGTAACCATCATATTGCATCTTCAACTTCTGATGCATCTCCTCGAACGACACCTCATACTGTTGGGCAAGCATCTCCAAATCCACCTTCAGCGTAGTTGCCAATTCCTGATCCGTAATACCACAGAGGGTTCCGAACTTTGAATCCATGGTTACGTTGGTAAGGTTATTGATAGTAGAAAAGATGCTAAGCTGCGAAAATTTAGTAATACCCGTTATGAAACAGAACTTAATGAGAGGCTCAAGCATCTTTAAGCGCTGATAGAACTCCTGCATCACTTCGCGTACCTCTTCCAATGCCACACTATCATGCAACACATCAAGCAGTGGAGCATCATATTCATCGAAAATAACAACAACCTGCTTTCCAGTTTGCTTATTGGCCCGATCTACAAGTCCAGCAAGCCTCATTCCAGGAGTAACCTCATCATTATCGCTACCATACACAGCTTCGTAAGCCTTAATCAGGCGTTCAAGTTCCTTAACAACAGCCTGCACTGGCATGTGTTTTGCACCGCTCAAATCAAAATGCAAAACGGGATATTCCTCCCACTCCTTCTCCAAGGCCATTATCTTCAGCCCGCTGAAAAGATCTTTATCGCCACGGAAGTACGACTCGAGCGTAGAGGTAAGCAACGATTTCCCGAATCTTCGAGGACGACTCAAAAACACAAACTTGGCATAGCGCGTTAACTGCCATATCAAGTCCGTTTTGTCAACATACACATACCCCCCTCGGATAATCTCCGAGAACGTCTGAATACCAATGGGATATCGTCTTTCCGTCATCATCTTACCACTATTTGCGGGCAAAAATACATATTTTATTTTAATCCACCAAACAATTCAGATATTTTATGCGGAAATCCCCAACCCAACTTTGCAATTCCCATGGACTGGGGATAGAAAGAAATGTGAGCACCTTGCGGGCGTTTTATAATTTTTACACCAAAATGTTTGTACAAATTAAACGAAATGACTACCTTTGCACGCCAAAACGAAAAGGTGTTAAAAATACGTATGAAAATCAGTACTCTATTATTTGCTTTGCTGCTAGCCATGACTGCTTCGGCAGAGACTGTGACAACGCATCCTGATGAGGGTGCAGAGACTATTGAACCCAATTTGAAGTGGGGCAAGCCCACCCAACAGGAGCTCACCATGACCGAGTATGCGCCGGATAAGGATGCTGACGCAGTAGTACTATGCCACCAGGTGAGTGTGTTCTACGAATTCCTCAACGGGAACTTCCGCATCCACAACGTCGTGAAGTGCCGTCTGAAGGTGCTGAAGCCTGAGGGCAAGCGCGTGGCCGACGTGAGCATCGTGACCAGAGGCAGCGAGGCCAACACGCTGCTGACTGAGTCGGTGAGAAGCTTGAAGGCCGCAGCCTATAACATGGAGAATGGCAAGATGGTCAAGACCAAGATGGAGAGTTCAATGGTTCATGAGGAATATCTCAATAAAACCGACAAATTACATAAGTTCAGCGTGCCCCAAGTGCGTGTGGGTACAGTCATAGAATATGAATACAACTTGAACAGCGACTTCTTCTATGAGCTGCGCGACTGGTACGCCCAGCGCGACATTCCTGTGCTCTACACCAAGTATGCCTTGTCGATACCTGACTGGCTCAGCTTCCATATTGAGGAGTCAGGCATGAACAATCTGGAGAAGAAGGATGACAGCGGTTCGCTGACTATTGGCGAGGAAATTGTCAACACAGAAGAGCACATCTTCATCGGCCGTAACCTGCCTGCGCTGAAGGACGACGACTATGTGTGGCGAGCTGAAGACTACGGATGCAAGGTGACCCACGAGTTGCAGGGCATCTACATTCCCGGAGCCGTACACAAAAGCTACACATCGAGGTGGGAGGATATTGACGAGATACTGCTCAATGACAACGAGTTTGGCGGACGCATCAAGCGCAACAGTCAGTTGAAGGACGAAGTGCTGGCGGCAGGCATTTCTCAGATTGCCGACCCCAAGGAGCGCATTGAAGCCACGTGGAAACTGCTACACCAGCGCGTCAGGTGGAATGGCGACTATGCCTTCTGGGCCAAGTCGGGCAGCAAGGTGCTGAAGGAAGGTACGGGTAGCAATGCCGACATCAACTTCCTGTTTATCAACATGCTGCACGACGTCGGCATCGAGGCCTCTCCCGTGGCTTTGCGACTGCGCGACAAGGGACGGCTGCCCCTGACTCATGCCAGCATGAAGTATCTGTCGACGTTTGTCGTAGGCATTGCGCTGAACGACTCCACCATGGTCTATTTCGACAGTTCGGCAGAAGACGGCTACCTGAATGCACTCCCTGTACGTCTCTCGGTAGATCGTGCACGCCTTATAAGAAAAGGTGCGCAAGGTAAGTGGGTAAACCTGCAAGAAGCGGCTCAGGCCCTAGAGCAAACCGTCATCCAAGCCAAGCTTGACGGTGAGGGCACCATCCGAGGTACACTCATGAACGGTTTGACAGGCGAGGCTGCCGCCGACCTGCGTAAGAAATGGCGCACGGCCAAGGACAGCATTGACGTCATCCACCAGATGCAGGAGGACAAAGGTTTCGAGATTACCGACTATCAGTTGCAGGGACGCCATGACTTCTCGCCAACTCTTCGCGAAGTCATCAAGTTCACCAAGCAGTGTACGTCAGATGGCGACATCATCTATCTCAATCCTTTGGTGATTTCCCCCATCAGCAAGAGTCCCTTCACGGCAGAGACGCGCAACTTGCCTATAGAGCTGCCCTACAAGCAGCGCGAGACGATGAATGTGGTGTTGACGCTGCCTGACGGCTGGCAGGTGGAAGACGCTCTGAAGCCCATCGTACTGAAGTTCGACGGCATGACGGCCAGCATCATGAGCAGACAGAATGGCAACCAGCTGTCGGTGCTCTACAAGTTTGACGTCCAGCGCACTTTCTTCGCCCAGCACGAGTACCAAGACCTGAAGGCTTTCATGGATCGGTTAGTGGAGAACTGTAAGAACATCATTACCTTGAAGAAGGTTGCAAATTGAGAGAGTTATATTTAAAGATGAAGAAACTGCTGCTGATATCACTCGCTTTTCACTTGTCGCTTGCCACAGCTTTCGCACAGAAGGCTGTCTTAGAGGAGTATGCAGTGGAGGTAACCTGCGAGAGCGCCACACATGCCGTACAGCACTTCCGCAAAGTGACCACCATTCTCAGCGAACAAGGTGCATCGCTGGCCACGTTTGTCTGTTCATGCAGCAAGAACGACAGGCTGACCAGCTTCAAGGGCGTGGTCAACGACTCCACGGGACGCATCATCCGAAAACTCAAGGAGAGTGAGCTGAAGAAGACTGAATATTCGCCCTATCTGGCCATCGACGACTACAAGATATTTCTAGACTACACTCCCCCAGTCTATCCTGTAACCATTACCTACGAGTGGACCGTCGACAGCCGTGACAACCTAATAGAGTTTCCTGTATTTAATCCACAGGACGACTACGACATCAGCGTCAAGAATGCCAGCTACAGCCTAAAGGTTCCCAAGAGCCTTAGTGTGCGTCACGCTAAACAGAACATCGATGCCCAGGTCAGCGTCAGTGACGTCTCCGACGATGTCCAGCTCTTCACCCTGGAAGTCAGCAACCTCCCCATGCTCAAGAAGGAGCCTCTCACCCCTCCGCTAACGACCAGACTGCCGTTGGCACGCTTTGCGCCCACAGACTTTATATATTATGGTACGCGCGGGAACCAGCGCAGCTGGACTGACTACGGACTGTGGGAGTATAGCCTCATCCGTGGCCTCGACCAACTGCCTGACGCCGTACAGCAAGAGTTGCGACAACTGACCGATACGCTGAAAACGCCTCGTGAGAAAGTGGCAGCACTATACAATCACTTGGAGAAGACCACCCGTTACGTTGCCATTCTTTTAGGCATTGGCGGGCAGAAACCTGCCCCTGCTGCCGACGTCTGCAAGAGCGGCTATGGAGACTGCAAGGGACTGTCGAACTACATGCGCGCCATGCTGAAAGCGGTGGGCATCGACTCACACTACACCACTATCAGCACCGTACACCAAAGGTTCCTCCCTGACTTTGCCAGCGCCGGCCAGATGAACCACGTCATCCTGCAGGTGCCGCTCCCCAACGACACACTATGGTTAGAATGTACCAATCCGGAACTCCCCATGGGCTATGTTCACGGCGAAATTGCCGGCCACGATGCCATAGAGGTCAGCGAGCAGGGTGGACGACTGGTCCAATTGCCCATCTATGCTGATAGTACAAATCTCATGCAGAGCTCATTAGACATCCGCATCCATTCTAACGGCGTTGCCGACCTGAAACTCCGTCAGGAAACCTTCAACCGCCAGTACGAGGCAGGCAGGCCACTGCTGAAGATGACCGATGACGAACGCCTCAAGGCCTTCCACCAAATACTCCAAGTACCCCAGGCAGAAATCAGCAGGCTACAGGTCACTGCAAGCGCGTGGGAACCAAAGATGGTCGTAGACGCGGAGGTCAGGAGCAATAGTTATGCCACCCAGACAGGCCAGCGACTCTTCGTACCCCTCTGTCCCCTGCACCACGGCTATTCCGTACCCAATGCCATGACGGATCGACAGCAAGACATCTTCCTGGACTGGGGCTATCTTGACGTTGACGACATCACCCTGAATATTCCTGACGGTTACCTCGTCGAGTCACTCCCCAAGGACATCACCATCGAGCAGCCCTTCGCCACGTTCAACTTCTCCATACAAGTTGACGGCAACACCATCCGTATCCGTAACCGTCTCTTACGCCATGCAGGAACCTTCGACAAAGCCCTCTTTCTACAGCTCTCAGCATTCTACCGCACCCTCAGCGCTACCTATAACCAGAAAGTCGTATTGAAGAAAGCAGAGTAACGGTCCCTCATCATGAAATCGCCCAACCACCGTACAGGCCAGAACATCCACGCAAGAGCTTGACAACAAACTGAAAAAAAGTTTAATTTTTGCCAAATTGCCTACACTAATAGCTAACTTACTGACAGCCAGCACAAAACTTAGTGTAGGCAAAATGCATTAGTGTAGGCAAGTGTAGGCAAAACCCCAAAAAAGGAGGTGGAAATAACGTAAAGAAGCATCAGACATCATAAGGAAAAGTATCGGAAATCATGAAGAAAACTGCTTGTCCCAGGGGGTGGGACAAGCGTAAATCATAAGGAAAACCAATCATCCCACCCC